>WBZM01000031.1_pt1 | contig 267931 bp, 188 predicted proteins | sample 5204271 | NCBI WGS metagenome assembly WBZM01 (sample SAMN12344346, study PRJNA552823) | activated sludge metagenome | biome: Activated sludge suspended growth; feature: Nitrification reactor; material: Wastewater; isolation source: activated sludge from nitrification reactor of wastewater... | reverse complement strand
TTGGGCGAAAGGCTTAAGGCGTTAGGCGCAGGGCCCTGGCTGCCTGCTATTACACCGTCATTAAGTATGAATACCCCGTTGCCGCTAACCACGGGATTATTATCCCGGCCAGTGACGGTGAACGACGCGCTGTTCGGCGAGACCACTCCCGGCAAATCAAGGATCACCGGATCGGGGTAGTAGCAGGTGTTGTTTATGCTTTGGGGGTCGTCATTGGGGTATAAAGGGCTGGTAGCTGTAATAGCATACCCTTCACCTGATTTATGCCGGCCAACCAGCGAATATTGATTATTTCCAATGGATACGAAAGGCGTATTATCAGGAAATGGATCGCCATTATTGTCAAGCAGTCCGGTATTGGAGGCCAATACCCAGGTTTCATTGTCGCTGTTGCCGGTGATGACGATTTCCTCGTCAAAGAATCCCTGCTCCATGCTGCAGGTGCAAGGGTCTTTGATGGTGGGGCCGTTTGCATTGGCGATGCTGGCCGTGCAGAATTCACCAGCCAGGACGGTGATCTCCACTGTGCAATCTCCCGTCAGTCCGGCGGCATCTTTCACCGTCAGCGTTACCATCTGTTTGCCGATATCGGCGCAGGTGAAGTCGGTTTTGCTTAAAGAATATTCAACAATTCCGCAGTTGTCGGCGCTGTTGTTGTTTACTTCAGCGGCAGTGAGGGTGTATTTGCCTTCGCTGCCCAACGTGATGGAGAAAGGCGCCTTACACCTGGCAACCGGTTTTTCATTATCACTGACCACCACTTTTTGCGTGCATTCCTTTTTCTTGCCGGCCCCATCCGTAAACGTCCACGTGATCGTTGTCGTGCCCACCGGATAGGTTGCCGTCAGCAAAGCGTTATCATCCCGTACGCCCGTCGCCGTGACCGTACCGCTGCAATTGTCGGTAGCCTGTGGCGCCGTCACCGTTACAGTGGCGTAGCACTGACCAGCATCGTTATCCGCTGTGATGTCCGTCAGCGTCGTGCACTCAAACACCGGCGCTTCGTTGTCACTCACCACTACTTTTTGCGTGCACTCTTTTTCCTTCCCCGCCACATCCGTAAACGTCCAGGTGATCGTCGTCGTGCCTAGCGGGTAGACCGCATTCAAGGCTTTGTTATCATCCCGTACGCCCGTCGCCGTTACCGTCCCACTGCAATTGTCGTTGGCTTGCGGAGCCGTAACATTTACTGTCGCGTAGCATTGACCCGCATCATTATTGGCTGTAAGATCCGTAAGTGACGCGCAGTCGAATGCAGGAGCTTCGTTATCGCTGACCACCACTTTTTGCGTGCATTCCTTTTTCTTGCCGGCGTCATCCGTAAACGTCCATGTGATCGTTGTCGTGCCCACCGGATAGGTTGCCGTCAGCAAAGCGTTATCATCCCGAACGCCCGTCGCTGTTACCGTTCCGCTGCAATTGTCGTTGGCTTGCGGGGCCGTAACATTTACCGTCGCGTAGCATTGACCCGCATCATTATTGGCTGTAAGATCCGTAAGTGACGCGCAGTCGAATGCAGGAGCTTCGTTATCGCTAACCACCACTTTTTGCGTGCATTCCTTTTTCTTGCCGGCGTCATCCGTAAACGTCCATGTGATCGTTGTCGTGCCCACCGGATAGACCGCATTCAAGGCTTTGTTATCATCCCGTACGCCCGTCGCCGTTACCGTTCCGCTGCAATTGTCGTTGGCTTGCGGGGCCGTAACATTTACCGTCGCGTAGCATTGACCCGCATCATTATTGGCTGTAATATCGGTAAGCGAGGCGCAGTCAAACACCGGTTCAGTATCATCCTGAACCGTCAGTTGCCAGGGCAGGACGCGGGTACACCCACCGTTGCCGTCTTCTATTTTGACATACAAGGTGTAGGGACCTATTGCCAGTACGGGCGAGGGGGTAAAGGTATTCGTAGCTGCCACATACGTTCCCGCCGACATGGTAGCGGCCTCGTCGGTGAATATGCCTGCTATCGTGAAGTCTACCGGGGCGCCCAAGCCGAAGGCCTGACTGACGGGGCCGCAATCGTTGACCGTTACGGGGTCGATGTTGATTTCATTGTTCGTCACGTTGGGTATCGGGTTGCCCAGCGGGTAGACGATGATGCCGTTGTTGGTCAGGGCCGTATTGGTATGCGTCTGCGTGGTATTGACCGTAAACAGGCCTGAATTGGTGAACGCACCGGCGTTGTTGAGGTTGTCAAAGATGGCGAGCGTGGCGCAGGCGTTGTTGTTGAAGGTGGAACTTGCCTCAGTCTGCACGCCATCCACTGCCGTTTGTTTGATACTGATGTCACCTCCCGCATTGTTGTTGAACACCGCATTAGTTCCTTGTATGTTAGCAATACCACTTCCAACTAAGGGCGCATTTTCTCCCATCCGAATCAAGCCGGCATTGGTGAATGCGTTTCTATTGATAATCCCGTTGGCCACTGCGTCAAGGTGGATTTCAGCGCCTGTCTGATTGGCGAAAGAACCCGAACCCGAGTTGAGAATTCCGGTGCTAAAATCCCCGTCCTCAAAATAAAAGATGTTACTAATCGTGATTTTTCCCACATTCTGGAAAGTACCGTCGGCGTTCCAGATTCCATTACCCCATGGTTTTTGAATAGCAATAACCCCGGTAGCATTGTTGTTGAAGGCGCCACTGCTAAGGTTCAGAATACCGTCTTGCGCGTAGAGAAGCACCCCATTGCCGATGGTAATATTTGCATCATTATTGAAGACTCCCGCATTCCGGATCCCTCCCAAAACGGTGGTGTTGTAAATTCCTACCCGATTGATACGAATATCTCCACCAACCTTATTATTAAAGGTACAACCGCTTTCATTTCTAATTCCAATCCCTCTAACCGCTGTTTGGCTACCGATTTCGACCAAGGCCTCGTTATTCAGTACGGTACCACTATTGAGTAATTGAAGCGCATGGCTACCCGTACTGTCAATTTGGATAGTGCCGCCCGGTTTGTTGTTTAAGGTACCCCCTCCAACTTTCAGTCCAATTTTTGCAACCGCCGCCATACTGCCGATCGCAATAGCTCCTTCGTTGTTCACCAGACCCGCACTATAAAATGCCTGGTCTCCCGAGTTGCTGGTGCGGTCAATTTGTACAGATCCTCCTGGTTTATTATTAAAGGTGCTACCATTTGCATTGAACATACCCTCCAGCGCAGTGCCCGTGATTTGGCCTACCTTTATCAAACCACTATTATCCACTGTGCCTGCATTATTTAGCCCATACCCCGTTGAGCCATCGATCGTTAAGCTACCCAACGCGTTGATGGTCAGCACCGCCCCAGCCTGTACCACCACCGACTTGGCGAGTGCGGCAGTGCTTCCGTTAATGACAGGATCATTGGTCACATTGGGTATCGTTACGTTGTCAGTAGCCGTAGGCACGGTACCATCCTGCCAATTGCCGGGCGTAGCCCAGTCAGTTGAGACGCAGCCGGTCCAGGTGTCAGTAGTAGTGACAGAGAACGGCGAAGCTAGCATGATTGGGTTGCCTGCGTAGGCAACCTCGCAAGCCGGGGTCGACACCAGGCGCACCTTGATGTTGTAATTGCCGGGCGCCAGTCCGCTGAAGGTGGCGCTGGGTTGCCAATTCGTGCCATTGTCCACGCTGTACTCCAGGGTTCCGGCGCTCGTGGCGTTCACCACGATAGTACCCGTGGGGGTGGCGCAGGTGGGTTGGGTGACGGTGGGGGCGTTGAGCCCGGGGCAAACCGCCAGCACCACATCGTTGCTCGTGCCGCCGACATAAGAGATGATAGCATTCAACCCACTGCTGAGGAAGTTGGTGATGGTAGCGCCTTCGGCCAGACCGGTGAATGTGCCGGTGATAGCATCTGTGCCATCGTTGTCCACAATCAGGAAGGTTTCGCCGCCGGTGGGGATGTAGGAAGAGCCTGAAAATTTCAATTCCACACCCGTTAAATTCACGCTTCCAACCACGGTGAGTTGATTGTACTGGCTACCGGCGGTGAGGCCGTCTATGTCAATATTCAGGTCGCTGGCGAACGAGACCGTGCCAGCCGTCGCATCCGTACCCGTGAAGATTGGTTTCACTGCTGCCGGCGATGCGCCCGGATCGAGCAGGAGCATGCCGCCGTTGGTGTTGAAGTTTTGGTCGAAGATGACGTCACCGCCGCTACGCAGGGTGACGTTGGTGGCTGCCGGGCGATTACCGGCAGCACTGATCGTGAGATTGCCGCCAGTAGCGTCTCCGAGGATTAGCGTGCCAGCTGCGACAAGGTCGAGTTCCGCATCGGTCAGCCCAAGTGTGAGCGGGCTGCCGCTGAGCACGTCCGCGCCGCCGAGGTTGATCTGCGTGCCCACTGTGTAGGGGGTTATCGTCGTCGTGCCTGTGCCGGAGTTGATGGATGTGCCAGGTAGCAGGTTTACGCTATTGGCGAAGAGGGTGATGTCGGCATTGTTGCCGGAGGTGATCTTGCCGTCACTCTGAATTCGAATCGCCTCGCTACTGCTGTTGCCGATGCCGGTCACCGTGACCGCCCCACCGCTGGAGGTAATTTCCGAGTCCGTGCCATCCAGCACCACGCCGTAGTTCCCACCGATTGCGCCCGGGTTGTTACCTCCCTGGCCCAAGATGGTGACGGTGGCCATTGGCCCTGTCCCGGCGTTCGTGATTAGGCCGCCAGAACCGAGAACCACCCCGTAGTTGAAGGGAGTTGCCGTTCCGCCGCCGGTCCCCATTACCATAACAGCCCCTCCGCCTGAAGTAATTTGCGTATTCGCACCTTGCACAACAACGCCGTAATTATCGCTGCCCGTGTTGCCACCGCCGGTACCGGTCACGGTCACCGTGCCCGTCCCCCCTGACGTGATCTGCCCCTCGCCGGCGAGCCGAACGCCGTGATTGACTGTTCCCGATCCCAACCCACCTCCGCCTTGGCCCTTCACCTCCACCGCGCCGCCGCCCGACGTAACCCGGGAATTGACGCCCTCGATTACCAGGCCGTAGTTGAAAAAGCCTGTTTCGGAACCGCCGATGCCAGTCACGCTGACCTTGCCCGAACCGCCTGATGTTATCTGACCCGCCGATGCGATAACCACGCCGTAATTATCGCTGCCCGTTCCACCGCCGGTACCGGTCACGGTCACCGTGCCCGTCCCACCTGACGTAATCTGCCCCGCGCTGGAGAGGCGAACACCATGATTTAGGCTGCCCCCCAATTCGCCGCCTTGGCCCTTCACCTCCACCGCACCGCCGCCCGACGTAATTTGGGAATTGGCGCCCTCGATCACCACCCCGTAGTTGAAAACGCCTGTGCCCGAACCGCCGATGCCAGTCACGCTGACCTTGCCCGAACCCCCTGATGTTACCTGACCTGCCGATGCGATAAACACGCCGTAATTATCGTTATCCCTGCCGCCGCCGGTACCGGTCACGATGGCTGGGCTGTTGCCACCCTGAATCTTGCCTGCATTAGATACCTGTATGCCATATTGGCTGCTACCATCATCGCCTCCACGACCCTTCATTGTCAGAGTCCCGCTACCATTGATCTGGATTGCGCCGCCGGAGATTTTCACACCGACGAAATTACCGGAAGTGGGTGTTGCCTGTTGGTTGGCGTCCAGCGTCAGGTTGCCATTTTCCGTTTCGATGCTCGCGCCGCTGCTGATTTCCACATTGCGGCTCACTTTGACGGTGGCTGCGCCAGTGCCCGATAACACGAGATTGGCGTTGGCGGCTACGGTTACCAGGTCTACACCCGGTGTGGCGTCGTCGTTTTGCAGGTCCACATCGAGGTTGGCATCGGTAGCGAAGGTGATGTCGCCGTTGAAGTTCACGGCGTCGTCACCTGTGCCGCCGTTGATGATGAGGGAAGGCAGGATGGCCGTAAAGACGCTGGTGTTGATGACGTCAGCACCCGCAGCAGCATGGACGGTGATGGAATCCACGCCTGCAAGCGCCACATCGGCCGGGGTAGTAAATGCTGTCACTGGGCCGCCATCTATAGAATAGGTTCGCGTGGTGGGCGTCGCCACGAAACGGATATTGACGCCGCTTTCGCTCAGGTCGAGCACATCGCCGTTGCCGGAAAGATCCGTTACCACGAGGTTGCCCCCTGTGGTAGTTATGGTGTAGTCGGGTATGGCGCCGGTTCCCTGGACGGCAAAGTCATAAACAGCTTCGTCGCTGTCGTTATTGTTGATGGTGATGGTTGCCGTTTGAGGGCCGACAGCGGCCGGACTGAAGGTCACAGTAAAAGTAGCCGATTGGCCAGCCGGGATCGGGCTGGCCGGCGAAAGGACGCCCACGCCGAACAAGGCATTGTCGCTGGTGATGCTGCTGACCGTCAGATCTGCAGACCCTGTATTATTTTGTATCGTAAAGGTCCGTACCAGGTTACCGCCGACGATCACTTGTCCGAATTGGGTATGATTGGCCACGTCTGGGGTATTGCCGCCGTCGGCAATGTCGGTGCTATTGCCCTGGACGTTGATTTCCGGGGCGCCCTGGTTTTCATAAGCGCCCATGTCGTAAGCGCCTAACCTGTTTCTGCCCAGAATATCCGTCGGAACAGCCGGGCTGGGCGTGACACCCATATTAATGGCAGGGCTACCGGATTGCAAGGCCAGGCCATCATCAGCCGTGCGATAAGTATTGTCCGCTCCATCCACATCTGCCACATTCACGAAAAGGGGATCCTGATTGTTTATGATCCCCGTGCCGGAGGCATAGTGGCTGTTGGCCTGGGTGAGACTGTAGGTAACAGTTGCGCCGGCGGAAATATCCGCTCCGGCGACGTTGTTCACGGCAGTTGGGAAACCTTTTTTATTATCCCAGAAAATGGAATTCAGGATGACGGGGCTGCTTCCGGTGTTGTAGATGCCGCCACCGTCTCCATTGGTTGTGTTATTGTAGAACGTGCAGTTGGTCACTGTCAGGCTGCCGGAACTATTCGCTATACCGCCGCCGTTGTTACCACCGGTATTTCCGCTGAAGACGCTATTGGTCACCGTTAGACTGGCGCCTGATTGCAGAAAAATGCCGCCGCCGCCAACGTTGGATGAATTGCCAATAAACATACTACTGCTAATAGCAATGGCTCCCAGGTTATCTATGGCGCCACCGCTACCGGGACCTGAATTGCTGATAAAAATGCAGCTGTCAATAGTCGGGTTACTACCTGAAAAGTTGCGTATGGCGCCGCCTTGGGAGTTGGTTGAGTTGCTGGCAAACCGGCTATTGCGCACGATGGGGCTGCTGCTGACGTTTTGCATACCGCCGCCGCCGCCAAAATCCAGGGCTGAATTTCCGCTGAAACTGCAATTAAGCACGGAAGGATTGCTGCTCTGGTTATCCATGCCACCACCACCTGTAACGGCTGCCGTATTGCTGTTGATCGCGCAGGAAACAAAACTGGCGCTTGTGTTGATGTTGTAAACCCCGCCGCCGGATATGGCATAATTACCGCTGATGGTGCAATTGTATACCCCCGGATTGCCGCTTTCAATGTACAAACCGGCCCCTTTGGAAGGGATTATATTTTTGGTTTCAACGGCGATATTATTGGATCCCGTTGCCCAACCAGCCGTGATGGTGAAACCATCGAGCCTGGTGGTATTGTCGTCAGAAACAGAGAGTACAACGTGGTAGGCGTTGTCCCCGCTACTACCAACCGTTCCGATATCCCCGCTGAGGATGGTCGGGTTCGCGCTCACATCGCGCGTGCCCCCGCCCGTGGGGTAGCCGCCGTATATTTCCAATCCGTTCCGGAGGTGGAAGGTCTTGTCGCGGGCATCGGCAGTGGTGATTTCCACGCCGCCCGCATCAAAGGGCTTGTATGCCGGGTAATAGGTCCCTTTGGCGACGTGTATCCTGACGACACACGGGCGCATGTGCGCGACCCGCAGGGCTTCGGCCAACGTCTTGAATGCGGTAGCCCAGGAAGTGCCTACGCCGCTGACGGTGACGTTGTTATCCACATAAAGGTCGGGCGTAGATAAGAAGGAAGGATCCGCGGCATCTACCAGGGTATTGCAGTTGTCGTCAACGCCGTTGCACAACTCGGCAGCGCCGGGGTTGATAGCCGGATCGCTGTCATTACAATCGCAGGCGGCACCGTAGCCGTCGGCGTCAGCGTCAGTCTGTGGCAGATAGGTCGGATAAACCTGCTGCCCGAAGCTGCTCCAGGCCACATCAGCTGACCCGGTGGGATTGGTCGTCGGATAGGTGGACCAGACAAAGCTGCCTGCGTTGTTGTTCGTCCAGATGGCCAGGTTGACGAGGCCGCTGCCGGAGCCCAGCGAGCCCAGGAAACTCCGCGGGATGCGGATCTCGCTGGTATCATTGTCCATCCAGCCGGCATAATGACTCCAGGAGCCACCCACCGGCTGGCAGGTCGTTGGGGTATCGTAAGGGAAATAGCAAATAGCATTGCTGCCGTAAAAGGTCATCCGGTAGGTCCATGGCGCATTGGAGAAATTCACGCCGCCTACGGTGGTCGTCGTACTGAAGTCGTTGGTCCGGAAGGCGATGTGGATGTCATCATTGTCCAGGTTGACGCCGGTCACGCCGATGTAGAAATAGGTCGCATCCGCTGAAAAGTAATAGTTGACGCCACTGGCGCCATTGGCGATAGCCGGGCCAAAGTCGCTGATATTGCCATCAATGGCGATCGGCCGGATGGTGGCGTTGGGCGTGCTGGGGCAGTTATCGATACAATCCGAAATGCCGTCGCTGTCCGTGTCGGTTTCTGCCTGGTTACAGCCGCAGAGTCCGGGGGATGTTTTTGCCGGATTATTGGGACAGCCGTCGGCACAATCATTGACCAGGTCGCCATCAGTATCAACCATGCAATCAGCGGATATTTGCCCCTGCACAAACACGGCATAGGAGTATGCCGGGAGGTCAATATAGAGGGAATTGGCGATGCCGTTGGGGCTGTTTTCCACCACCGGAGTGGTGAAATTGGCGTTGCCGGCTACCATGGTGAAGGGCGTACCCAGTGGCGCACTCGCGGTATTGATCTGATGGTTGACGCGCAGGCGCTGATTCTCGAAGTTGATGGCGACAATGACGTCGCGGCCGCCCACGCCGCCCTTTATTTGATACAGCAGGAGATCAAAGGGACCTGACTGCAGATAAGCGCTGCTGTACGGAGTGCCGTTGCGGTTGAGGTAGTCCACGGAGGTCGCCCCGAAGATGTAATTTTTATGGATCTGCATCAAATCGTCGATGGCATCCTTGTTCTCTTCCAGCGGATTGCCGGGGCCGTAGATGTCCACGCCGTAGTAATCGGGGTGGAATACGCTAGGCAACCCGATTTTATTATTGGTCAGAATATAGGCGTAGGCCAGCATCTGGCGGTTGAGGATATGCTCGCCCACGGTGCGGTAGTCGTGGTTATTGATAAAGGTGACGGCGTTGCGGCCGTTCATGCCTGCGCCATCGACGAGGCCTTTGGTATAGAGGTTCCTGACGTCGTACAGGCCATTATCGCAGGCGTCTTTGAGGGCCTGGCGCAGTTCGAAGTCAAAGGCCCGAACCTGGATAGCGGCAGCAGCAGCAGGTGTCATGGCCGCATAGACGGCATCGATCCAGGCTTTCAAAGTCCCGGCGTTGGAGGTGAAATGTTCTCCGACTACCATGGGCGGGATCTTGCCCGCGGCGTGCAGGTCATTGAGCAGTTGGCCGGTAAAAGAAGCTGGAAAATGCTTCACCGCGTCCATGCGGAACCCCCGCACGCCCAAAGTATCCCACAGGAACTGATTCCAGTCGTTGTAAACCTGGCGGGTGGATTGCCCGCCGGAGCTACCGTTATAGGCCTGTTCTACATCGAAGAAAAAGTAAGGAAATTCTTCATCGCCGGTCAGACAAGTGGCATTCAGGCCATTGGGTTTGAAGTGGCGGAAGTTCATGGGGCCTTTGCCGCTGAGCAGGTTCGTGAAATCCGTACGGGTTTGAACCGCCAGCTCGCTGATGATATTCGCATTGCGCGGCTCCGAAAAAACGGCGTAGATCCGCTGGTCAATGCCTGTGCCGTCACCGCCGACCTGCTCGATGTAAATTTCCAGAAAATCGCCTGCGGCGTTGAAGTCGCCCGGATCTAATACCAGATAGAACTCATCGGTATTGCAGGCGCCGATCTCCTGTTCGGCTAATATATCGCGGCCCAGAAATATCTGCTGGTTGACCTGGCTGCAATCGCTGCCGCCATTGGGTTCAACTTCGTTGATCGGCATATTGATGAACCCGGTGCCCTGGGTGCGGAAAAACAACTTATAATCCCTTCCATTGAACCCGGCGCTGCCGGAGGCGGAGGAGAACCTGAACCGGTATCCTCCGGCGCCATTTGCGCTGCTGCCGCCCAAGGGAAGCCGGTAGCGCATTTTGCCGTTGACCGGATAAGGCGTGGCCAAACCGCCCATGCACCCTGCGCCGTTGGGGTAATTGAGCACGTAATCCCGGACCGCTGGGTTGTCTTCCCAATCGCCGCCGTCGCGGTGATTATAGACTACATCCGCTACCGGGTACATATTATTGGCTGCCAGCGCCGCCACCCAGGCCTGAACCTCCGCGCCGGTACCCACGCCCGTTTGACCGCTGCGCTGGCCGTAGTCGTACAGGTCTTTCGGATCATACCCGTTGCTGCAATCGCCAAAGCTGGCCTTTGCCAACGGCGGCATCCACATCATAGTGAAACCGGCGTTTTTCTGCGCGACGACCTTGGCCGCCATATCGGCAGCCCAGGAAATACCGGAGTAGCTGTTACAGCCGTTTTTGGGGTAATCCCAGTACCAACCTTGCATCATAAAGTCCTGCGCATTGCCCGATTTCGAAAACGCGAACAGGAAAATGAGGAGGAACCCTTTAAAAGGAGAAAAGCTAAATAAAGAGAAAGGCCTGGAGCCTCCCCGGAAGGATCTAAAGGTCAGATTCATAAGATTACGATTTGCCAGAATACACTGGCTACAAATATACTGAATGCTGTGCGTAATTGTGCATCTTTTAAAAGGGCAAAGAACGGGCCTAAAAGCCTCTTCCGAATTAAGACTAAAGAAAGGAAAAGCAACGGAATCCCTGCCGATGGAAACTACGCCGTTCAGTCCTACGGGAGGCCCATCCGGTCTCTGTCGGCCCCCGCCTCTAACACCTTGCCTTCGGAAAAAATAGCTACCGTTTATTCCCCTCCATCCAGCGCCTTGATCCGGAATCTGGGAATCTCTGCCAGGCGGTGTTCGGCATCCATGATGGCTTCCAGCTCCCGGACGATTTGGGGATACTGGGCCGCGACGTTATTTTGCTCCCGGATATCGTGGTCCAGGTTAAAGAGCAACGTGGTGCGATTCCCTTTTTGCATATCCAGACGCAGGGCTTTCCAGGGGCCTTTGCGCACGGCCTGTTGCCCGCCGTACTCCGGGAATTCCCAATAAAGGTAAGGGCGCTGGGGAATTTGTTTCTTTCCCCGCAAGGCAGGCCACAAACTGATCCCGTCCAGGCCCGGCGGAGGAGAAACCCCGGAGACGCTGCAAAAAGTAGGCAGGAAGTCCCACAAGGCAGCAGGAGTGTTGCTGACAGTTCCCGCTTTAATTTTTCCAGGCCAGGCGGCAATCATCGGAACGCGGATGCCGCCTTCGTACAAAAAGCCTTTGCCCCGGCCGTATTCTGCGGGAAAAGGCCCTGCGCTCCGGAATTTTTCCGGATCGACTCCGCCGGCATAGGACGGGCCGTTATCGCTGGTAAATACCACTAACGTGTTTTTCTCGATCCCGGATTTTTTCAACTGATCCATGATCGCTCCGACCTGCTCGTCCAGCAAACTGATCATCGCGGCATAGGTGGCCATTGGTGTCCTGTTGGGCAAATAACCCTGTTTACCCAGGTATGGCTGTTCGGGGCCCAGTTTCTGCCGGTAGTGCGCAACCCAGGGGTCGCGCGCCTGCAAGGCGACATGGGGCAAAGGAGAAGCGAAATACAGGAAAAAAGGACCATTTGAAGCCTGCCGCCGGATAAAGCCCAAAGCCTCCTTCAATTGTACGTCCGGGGCGTAGTCTTTGCCCTGAAAGGCGGCATAACTATCCTCAAGCAGCGAATCCGCGCCTGCAGGCAGTTTCGTCCCCGGCGCCACGATCGCGTTGTCCAGGGCTACTTTTTCTTCATTTTTCCACTGGAATGGCGGGTACAGGTTATGCGCCTGGCGCTGACAGTTGTAGCCGAAGAAAAAATCAAACCCCTGGGCATTGGGCCTTCCTTCCGACAGCGGCGCTCCGAGTCCCCATTTACCGACGCAAGCCGTCGTATATCCGGCTTGCTGAAGCACCTTCCCCAGAGTCAGCGTGTTCCCAGGCAACGGGCGTTGCCCTTCCAGGTTCGGGTCCTGGGCGCCTTTGGCGTAGTTCCACACATCGCCTCGTTCCCCCCATTCATCGTTCCCACGGATATAGGCGTGCCCCATGTGCAGTCCGGTAAGCAACGCGCACCGGGCGGGAGCGCATACCGCTGAACCCGAATAAAATTGGGTAAATCGCATACCCCGGGCAGCCAGGGCATCGAGCTGGGGCGTTTCAATGGTTTCCTGGCCATAACAGCCCAATTCGCCGTAACCGAGGTCATCGGCCAAAATCAAAACGATATTGGGCCTGGCGTCAGCGGGGGCCGGTTTCCTGACCGAATCGGTCCAGCCCATGGCCAGGAAGGCGAATAGAGCCGGGAAGAGGAGGTGTTGGTTAGACATAGGCTTAAAATTAGGGAGCAGAGAGCAGGGAGCAGAGAGCAGAGAGCAGAGAGCAGAGAGCAGAGAGTAGAGAGTAGGGAGCAGGGAGGTGGCCCTGCTCCCTACTCCCTGCTCCCTCTCTGAACATCTTTACTGAACGACAATCAGCCGGGCGCTTTGACCTTTCTCTCCCTGGATGCGCACCAGGTAGGTTCCCGGGGCGGTTTTGCGGCTATCCCATTCCGACCAATGTTCTCCGGCGGGGAGGTATTCGTCAAACAGGATGGCGGCCCGTTTGCCCATCAAGTCGTAGATCTCGCCTTTGTACCATCCGCCGGTGGGAGCAGTAAACCGAACCTCCAGCAGCCCGCCAACCGGGTTGGGAAAAGTTTCCATCCGATACTGTTGAGCCTGTCTGTCTCGCACCCCGGTGACCAATGATCCCATGACCGGAGGAGGCAGGCGTTTGGTGGTAAACAGGCGGTATTGTCCGGGGAGGTAATTCAAGGTAAAGCTGCCTCCGGTCACGGTGATGCTGTCGCCGGTGAAATATTCGTAGAGTTTGGTTACGCCGGCCATAGACACGGAGATATTGGAAGCCGTGACCCCAAAGTTGCCGGCGAGCGCTACGTCGAATTCCGATCCCCGAAGCACCGCAGATTTGAGGTAAGAATCCCCCAGGTCCGACCGGAAGTCGGTCGTTTGAAACACGGAATAGGTTGCGCGCAGGTTCAGCATGGCCCGGGTAATGTCGTAGAGCCGTTGCCTCAAGGGGTCGTTTCTGTAATCCCAGCGCACCGGTTTGTTGGCCAGACGGCAGCCGTTAACGGTTCCGTCGTCGCAAGTATTGATCGAATAGTCGTATCCCAACTCGCCGAATTGCCAGATCATACGCGGGCCGGGAATAGCCAGCAAAAATACCATCGACAATTCCTGGCGGGCCAGGGCGGTTGCCATGTCCTTCACCCGGTACGTACCATCGGGAGACTGGTTGCCGAAATTGAGTTTTTTATACATCATGCGCTCCTCGTCATGGCTTTCTCCGTAAGACATCGTTCCGGGCGTAGACCATCCCCGGGAGCGGTAATCCAGGCCGGACAGGTTGTTGGAAAACCCCATTCCGGATTCCAGAAAATCGTGGTTCAGGTTGTTCCAAACCATCATGCCTGCGTTTACCAGTTCGGTTTCCTCCGCGTTTTCCGCGAAATGCTCCATAATGACGTAGGCTTTGGGATCGGCCTCCCAAATATGGTTGGCATAGTCTTTCAGGATGGTGACCCGGCTGGGGTCTAATTGCGCAAAGAGCCCCGTATTGCCAAGTGTTTGCTTTTGGGTAAATCCTTTGGAAAGGTCGAATCGAAATCCGTCAACCCGGTATTCCTGCTGCCAGTAGCGCAACACCCGCTTGACAAATTCGCGGGTAGCCGCGCTTTCGTGGTTAAAATCGTGCCCAACGTTGAAATCATGCTTTGCCGTGGGGTTGAGCCAGGGGTTATCGGCAGATGGCCTTTTGTTGGTTTCATCCCAGAACAATTGGCAGAGCGGGCTTTGATCAAAGGCATGGTTGTACACCACGTCCAGGATCACGGCCATCCCGCGCTCGTGACAGGCATCCACAAACGCTTTAAACGCTTCCGGGGTGCCATAGTACTTGTCCAGAGCCATGTGGTATGAGGGGTTATAACCCCAGGATTCGTTGCCTTCAAACTCATTCACCGGCATCAGCTCGATAGCGTTTACCCCCAGGCGTTTCAGATAATCCAAAGTATCGGTCAGGGTTTGATAATCGTGCCGGGCGATAAAATCCCGAAGAAGCAGTTCGTACACAACGAGATTGCCTTTGGCCGGTTTTTGAAAATCCGCGACCTTCCAGTTGTACGCCTGTTTGGGGCGCACCCAGGTCACCGTTCCCTGCGCTTTGCCTGCCGGATAAGCCGGCAGGTTGGGAAAGGTCTCGGCGGGAATGTAGCGGTCGTTGAACGGGTCGAGGATCAATTCGCTGTAAGGGTCTCCCATGCGCCGTCCATTTTCAACCACATACTGGAAGAAAAGGGATTGGTCTTCGGGGACGCCCTGAATATCCATCCAGTGCAACGCGCCGTCCACGCTTCGGTTCATGAGAAAGGTGTCGCTTAAAGACCAGTTATTGAAATCCCCCGTGACAAAGACCGCCGGCTTATTGGGGGCATACACCGCCAGGCGCACGCTGTTCGCTCCTGTCCGGGTAATGCCCGCTTTGGTTCCCGGCGGAGGGTCCTGCGCAGGCCGGTTGACAATGACCACATAGCGGAAGCTGCTCACCACGCGTTCGGCGCCGCGTTCGGCGACAAACTCCACCAGATGGTCTCCGGAAGCTACTACTCCGATCGTATAGTCCAGCGCGGTACCCACCACCGATTTCAATACCACGCCATTATCGATCAGCGACAGGGTCGCGGTATCGGAGGACCTCCCCTGGAACGGGATGGTATTTCCCTTCTGAGTAACCAGATTGCTTCCCGCCGCCGGGGTGATCATGCTGGTGACCAGGCCGCTGGAGGAGAACACGTCCAGGAAGAAATCCTTTCCGCCGGTGTCCTTCCCTTCTTTATTCCCGGCAGCATTGCGAAACACAAATGCCAGCTTTTTGATCACGGTGCTCAACGGCGCGCCGTACACAGTGTGGATATCCGGTTTGATCTCGAACTTATAGAGGTTGGTCCGGCCGGCAACGGGCGTCATCGCCCAGGCAGCATTGGCTAGTCCCCACTGGGTGAAGACGAATTTCCAATCGCTCGCCTGGGTGCTCTGGTCGGTGATCAACCCCGTGTGTACATAGACGGTGCAATTGCAGTCCTTCAATCCGCCTGTGCCAAAGCGCGCGTCAAAATAAACCGTCACCGGCTGCCCGGTTCTTGGGAAGGTGGGTTCGGTATAGACGGCCGATTGCGCCTGCGCGAAATGGCTAAAGACAAATACCAAATGCAGGGTTCCGATCAAAAAAGAAAATCCTTTCCTTAGCATATTCGAAGTTTTTGTAAGTCTTAAAAGACGCCCTGAATTTAGTAAGTAATCCCGACGCAAAAAGGCTTTAAGGCTGCCTTCTGTCCGAAAATATCCAAATATTTCCCCCGTTCGCCGAAATCCTCAGATTTCGCGCACCGTTCGCCCTCCCGCAATAAGCGGGATCAGATTTCGCGCGGAACTATCCGCCGGTCCCCTGACCGGCTATCAGGCGTGATATCTCCTTTTCAAGCTTAGAACAGGTCTTTTTGGATTTCCCGGTTTCGCGGTTACCTTTGCGGGATGAAATGGATTCGATTAAAAGCAAACCGGGAAGCTTCTATACTGAGGTTTCACCCATGGGTTTTTTCCGGTGCGGTGGAAGCCGCTTCCGGTGATTTACAGGACGGCGACTGGGTTGCGGTGCAGAATGCCAAAGGGAAAACCCTGGGCTGCGGCCACTTTCAGGCAGGGAGTATTTACGTCCGTTTGCTGAGTTTTTCGCACCAGGAAAACACCCAGGAGTTCTGGGACGCCAAGATTAGTCAGGCCCTTCAGGTGCGCCGGCAAACCGGCCTATTTCCAAATGCACAGACGGACTGTTTCCGCCTGGCGCATGCCGAAGGGGACGGCTTGCCCGGGTTGATCATCGACGTGTACGGAGATACAGCCGTTATGCAATGCCATTCCATAGGAATGCACCGCGACAGGGAACTAATCTGCAGGGCCCTTCAATCGGTACTTGGATCTTCGCTGAAAGCCGTATACGACAAAAGCGCAGAGGCCCTTCCTGCCCAATATGCCGCTTCCGTCCGAAATGGATACCTTTTTGGTAAAAGCAAGCCCCATAAGGTAAAGGAAAATGGCCTTAATTTTTTTGTCGACTGGGAAAGCGGCCAAAAAACCGGTTTTTTCCTGGACCAAAGGGATAACCGGGCGCTATTGGCCAGCTTCTCCAGAGACAAAACCGTATTAAATGCCTTTTCCTATACGGGCGGTTTTTCGGTCTATGCCCTTAAGGCAGGGGCAAAAAAAGTAGACTCGGTAGATATTTCGCCCCGGGCCGTTGAAATCGCCGTGCAAAATGCCGAATTAAACGCGCCGGATACCTCCCGGCATCAGGGCATCATGGGCGACGTCCTCCAGTACCTGAAACAGACAGAAACGGCGTATGATCTTATGATCGTCGACCCTCCCGCTTTTGCCAAAAACCTGGAAAAGCGCCACAACGCCATCCAGGGATACAAACGCCTGAATGCCCTGGCGATTAAAAAGATCGCCCCCGGAGGGGTTCTGTTTACGTTTTCCTGCTCGCAGGTGGTAGACCGGCAGCTTTTCCACGACACTATTGTCGCAGCAGCTATCGAAGCAGGCAGACAGGTCAGGGTGCTTCATACGCTTTCCCAGCCTGCCGACCACCCGGTCAGTATCTTCCATCCGGAAGGGGCCTATCTCAAGGGGCTGGTGTTGTATGTGGAGTAAGGGGCGTTAGGGCGTTTAGGCGTTTAGGCGTTGGGGCGCTTACTTATTCATATAATCCACCGTAAGGTTGCAGAGGAGGCGCACGCCCAGTTTCATCCCGCTTTCGTCGATATAGAAATCGGGGGTGTGGTGAGGGGCTGCTTCAACGGGATTTTTGCCTTTTGGCATTCCCCCCAGGAACAGAAACAAACCCGGAATTTTATTGGCAAAAAAGGAGAAATCTTCAGAGCCGGTAATTGCCCGGGTCAGGACGACATTATCCTCGCCGGCCACCCGTTTCATCGTAGGGCCCATAGCTTGAGTCAGTTCCAGGCTGTTGAAAGTCACCGGTACCCCGCGCTCGATTTCCACGACGGCAGTTGCGCCCGAAGCCTCGGCAATGTTCGTGGCAGTTTGTTTAATTTTTTCGTGGATCAGGTCCTGCATTTGAGAGTCAAGGGTGCGGATGGTGCCGATCATTTCGACTTCTTCGGGGATGATGTTGTGCCTTACGCCTCCTGTGATTTTCCCTACGCTGATCACCGCCGGTTCCTTGGTCAGATCCGTTTGGCGGGCGACGATCATCTGCAAGCCCTGGACGATCTGGGCGGCAACGGTGATCGGGTCGATGCCGGTCCAGGGCGTTGAGCCGTGGGTTTGTTTCCCTTTAACAGTGATAGTAAATTTATCTGCTGCCGCCATGGTCCCCCCGGGTTTAAAGCGGATCATCCCCACCTCTGTCTGAGCGTTTATATGCAGGCCGAAAACGACCTCCGCTTTTGGATTGTCGAGAACGCCCTCTTCGACCATAAGGCCGGCGCCGCCTTTTTCGCCGGGAGGAGCGCCTTCTTCTGCCGGCTGGAAGAGGAACACAATGGTACCTTTAAGCTGGTTTTTCATTTTTGTCAATACCGATGCAGATCCCATCAGCATAGCGACGTGGGTGTCGTGCCCGCAGGCATGCATAACGCCTACCTCAGTGTCCAGGTAGGTGTCCCGTACGCGGGATGCGAAAGGGACGGGCGCCCGTTCTGTCACAGGAAGCGCGTCCATGTCGGCCCTAAGCGCAATAGTTGGGCCGGGTTTTCCTGTGCGCAGAATACCCACCACTCCGGTAACAGCCACTCCGGTGCGCACCTCCAGCCCGAGGGATTTCAGGTGGGCGGCAATTTTTTCCGCTGTTTTAAACTCCCTATTGCTCAATTCGGGATATTGGTGAAAATCGCGTCTCCAGGCAACGACCTGCTGTTCGATTTGATCGGCCATTCGGTCGATATCGGAATAGAGGCCGGCTTGGGCAAAAAGATTTGCCTGAAAAACCAAAACCAGAACAATTGTCAATAACCTGCGATACATAGAAATGATTGAGAAGTAACAAAATTAATTGGCTACGTTTTTTAGCTCGGCGTAGTACTGATAGAAATACGGGATCGTTTCTATCCCCTTGTAGAAATTGAACAAACCGTAGTGTTCGTTAGGGGAATGAATACTGTCGGTATCCAGTCCGAAACCCATCAATACCGTTTTTACCCCAAGAACTTTTTCGAACAAAGGGACAATAGGGATACTTCCTCCTCCCCGCTGGGGAATAGGCGCTTTCCCGAACGCTTTTTCCATGGCCTTGTGGGCTGCCTGGTACTCCGGGGTATCCGTTGGCGTGACAACCGGGTATCCGCCGTGATGGTAAGTAACCTTAACCTCCACCGATGGAGGCGCCAGGGTTTTGAAATGCCGGGCAAACAGATCGGTTATCTTTTCCGGATCCTGGTTGGGTACCAGCCGCATGCTGATCTTGGCAAACGCTTTTGCTGGAAGTACCGTCTTGGCGCCTTCGCCGGTATATCCTCCCCAGATGCCGTTGACGTCGAGGGTAGGACGAATGGACGTGCGTTCCAGGGTGGTATACCCCGCTTCGCCATGCACCATCTGAATGTTGAGTTCTTTCTTATAAGCGGCTTCGTCAAAAGGCGCTTCGTTCATCGCTTTTCGCTCCTCCGGGGTAATGATGAGGACATCGTCGTAAAAGCCCGGGATAGTGATGTGGTTGTTCTCGTCGTGCAGGGCGGCAATCATTTTCGCCAGAATATTCACCGGATTGGCCACGGCGCCTCCGTACAGCCCGGAGTGGAGGTCTTTACACGGACCTGTTACTGCCACCTCGACATAGCTCAGGCCGCGCAAACCTACCGTGATCGAAGGCGTTTCCCTGGAGATCATGTGGGTGTCGGAGATCAGAATAACATCGCACCCCAGCATGTCCGCATTTTCGGTCAGGAACTGCTCCAGGTGCGCAGAGCCTACTTCTTCTTCCCCTTCGATCATGAATTTGACGTTACAGGGCAGGGCATGCTCTGCCAGCATGGCTTCAAACGCTTTGACGTGCATAAAAAACTGCCCTTTGTCGTCGGCAGAGCCGCGGGCGAAGATGGCGCCCTCCGGGTGCAGGTCCGTCTTACGGATCACCGGATCGAAGGGTCCCGACGTCCATAGGTCGAGCGGATCAGGAGGCTGTACGTCGTAATGGCCATAGACCAGGACGGTTGGTTTATCTGGCCCGACGTGTTTTTCTCCGTATACAACCGGGTGCCCTTCGGTAGGGATGACGCGGACGTTATCGGCGCCTGCTTTGCGGAGGCTTTCTGCAACCAGATCGGCATTTCTACTTACTTCTGCTTTAAATGCAGGGTCAGCGCTGATAGATGGAATGCGGAGCATGTCCAGCAGTTCTTCCAAAAAACGGTCCCGGTTGGACTGGATATAGGACTGTACGGCTTGCATAATTTTTGGTATTTGTTAGGGTCAGAGAAAAAATTTAGCAGCTTGTAAATTTAGAAACAGAACGGCCGATACCTAAAAACCCGGCATACTATTTTCAAAAAATATGCCCCAGGAAATCCACCGGGCCCGGTTCCCATGTTTTATTGCCCAATGGTTTGACCATGATGGTATGGCTCAGCCACCTGGAGGCAATTCCCAGAGATTGGTTTTCGTGGATCATCAGCCATTTAAAGTTGCCGTCTACCGGCAAATATCCGCGTCTGGCAAACCAGGTCTGATCCCCTGCAGCCAGAACCACGAACTCTATCCGGTTTTCCTTGCCCAGAGATTCTACTTCGCGTAGCAATGCGGAAGCGATCCCCTGGTTGCGAAATTCGGGCAATACGCAAAGATCTGCCACCCCAAACACCTTTACGGGGGCGCCGTTGGCGTTCATGATGCGGTGCTCGGCGGCTAAATGCCCCACCAGCGCGCCATCATCGGAGACCCAAAGGAGACGAAAATCAGGGAGCTGGCTAAGGTATGTTTTACGGGCGGGGTATTGGGAAAAACAAATACCGAGCAATTTGGAGATCGTTTTTTGGAATTTGGGTTTTAACAGGTATTCTTCCACGCGCATCAAAGCCATCGGACGAATTTTTTTGGTTGATCACATAAGGTGTTCCCTCAACTTGGCCTCCACCTCTTCGCTACCCAGTTCGGGGAAAAGCTTCCCTTCGTAAGCAAAGGCGATATGTCCTGTTTCTTCCGACACGACAAAAGCCGCCGCATCAAACCGCTCCGTGACGCCCACGCCTGCGCGGTGCCGCAATCCGGCGCTTTGAGGGAGTTCCTGGTTTTCGGAAACCGGCAAAATGCACCCGGCAGCCAACAGCCTCCCCCGGCGAATCAAGACTGCCCCATCGTGCAAAGGACTCAATTTATTGAAAATACTTTCCAGGAGTTGTTCCGACATGGCCGCGTCCAGGGCGACTCCGGTGGAAACGATTTCCTCCATCACGATGTCTTTGGTAAGTACTACTAGAGCGCCTGTTTTCTGCCGGCTAAGCCGCAGCAGTCCTCCTTTAAGCAACCTAAGGTAGCGCTCTCTCCCTTCCGATTGTAAGGGATGCCTGTCGAGTATCCGCCGCAAAAACCGCGAACGCTGCCGTAGGGTGCTGTTGCCGAGGTAGAACAAAAACCTGCGGATCTCCTGCTGGAAAACAATCACAATAATGATCACTCCCACGCTTACAAACTGCCCCAAAACAGCAGCGAGCAGATCCATCCCCAACTGGTTCACGACGCCGTAGATCACGAAAATGATCAACAGCCCCAAAAGGATATTGAACGCAATATTGCCCCGAAGCAGCCGGTAGATCTGATACATCAGGTAAGCGACAATCAGGATGTCCAGAACATCCCAAATGCGCAAGGGCAGGAAACCGATTTTGAATAGAGCGATCATCCGTCAAAACCTGCGGAGAAACATGGAATAATCATGCACAATGTGGGATATTCTTTTAAATTTGTAGGATCAACATCCCATAAACATTAAACCATATGCAATGTAGGAATTTTTTTTTCCTATTTTCCCTTCTCCTGTTGTTGGCCCCTGCAATTCCGTCAATTGCCCAGGGAGTAATCCGGGAAAATGAAAAAGGAGAAAAAATTATCGTATACCCTGATGGTTCCTGGAGGTTTTTTAACCAGATTCAGGGAGGAAGAAATTACCCCGTTATCCAGAGCCAGATTTCCACGCTGGATAATCCCGTCCTGCTTACCGAAGAAGACGCACGCCGCATCGCCAGCCGGAGAGCCCAACTGGCCAAAGAAGCGTCTGTCATCGCCCAAAACCGGGCTGAACAAGCGTTCAACCAACGCGCCAAAATAGAGTCGGAGGTTCAACAGTCTGCAGCGAACCCGGAAAACCTCCAGCATCTCAACCTGCGCCTCAACGCCGCTAAACGCACCGAACAGGAAGCCAAACTCGAAGCCGAACTCGCGCGCCAGGAATTGTCCCAGGCGGAAGGGCTGGTCGCCAGAGGAAACATCCTGCAGGAATTTAAAAAATCTCAAGCCAACCGCGCCAGCCAGATCGTGCTCCCCAAAGCGGGAAACCTTGCCACAGCGACATTTTCCGCCGCCATGGAGAACGGCTCCGGCTATTATATGGATTGGTATTCTGCGGCCAACTCCTCCCCAAAAACCTATGAAAAAACCTGCCGCGTTGCCTTCAGCGGCGTGGATGAAAGCACCGGCCGGTTGCGCAAAGATCTGGAACCACAACTCCTTTTTACCTATACCGACGAACGCCTCCGGGTTTTCCTCAAAGAAAAAGAATACCTCCGATGCGAAGGATTCCTGAGCGCTTCCGAAGGCTTCCGGTTCCTTACCCTGCAATTTACGTTTGCTTACCCTAATGCCCGGGAAGCCTATGGATTTATCGAAAAAGGCAGTGTACTGACCATCAAACTGCTCAACGGGCAGTACATCAACCTGCAATCCGGCGCCATGGACCGGGGAAGATACGATACGCAAAAAGAATTGCTCACCTATGTCGTGCAATACCCCATTGACCAAAGCCTGCTGAGCCTTCTGCAAAACAGCGAAGCCGAAAGCGTGCGGGTCTTTTGGAGCAGCGGTTATGAAGAGTATCCGGTATTTTCACTCGATTTTTTCATGCACCAACTGCGCTGCCTGGAGCGGTAGGACGGGGCCAAGGATTAGGCTATTCCTGTGATTTGAGGTACTTTTCCCTGATTACTTCCTGTACGGGCCGGTTTTGGATTTTGCTGTCCAGCCAGGAAAGTATGTCCAGATAAAGAAAGGGCCGGCGTTCGTATGGATCGTCGGCGGCTTTAGCCAGCTTCTCCCTGAGCGCTACAAACTCCTGATGCAGATCCCTTGGGTGAATTCGGGTAAGGCGGCGAAGGAAGCGGAGGATTTCCCGCAGCACGACTCCAAGTTCGTCGTTCTTTGCAAGGAAGCGGTAAACAGATTTTACCTGGTACTCCACCAATTGCGCGTTGCCAAGTTCGAAATGGGCGATCAGGCTGAGCAGCCGGGCAAACACCTGGATGTCCGCCCGGTAATCCGGGTTCTTCTGATTAATGATCCGGTTCAGGTAGGTGATGGCGCCGCTGTTGTCGCCGCTTCCGAAATACAGGCAGGCAATCCGGTAATAAAATACCATAACCCTGTGGCTATCCCAATTATAGCGGTCTTCCTCGATGATATCCAGCAATTCCGGAACAATAGTAAGTCCATCAGTGAAGGTACCTTCTAGGAAATGCTTCTTGATAGAATGGATGTACTTGAACAGGTAGTAAAGGCTCTCGTTGTTTTTGTTCTCCTCAAGAGAAGGCAGACGGTCGGGCAGACAGAGCAGTTCGGAAAGCGCTAAATTGAATTTCTTCGCCTGCAGGACGTTAAACAGCGAGTTGAGGAGGTTGTGCATCCCTTTGAGGTACAGCGGAGTGTATAATTCCACCATTGCAGGCTCTTCGTGAAACAGGTCGACCCAGCGTTGCGCATAGCGGTAGCAATAGGTAAACTCCTGGGTAATATGGTAATACCAGAAATGGGCCTGGCAGAAGTGGATCTTCCCTATGAAATCCAACTCCTGGTAGGGGATCTTAGGCAGGTTGGCGTTGAAGAATTCTTTGACAAAAATGAAATCCTTTTTGTTGCGCACATAGCCCACTTTGAGGTACAGGCCGTAAAGCTGAAGCGACAGATTGGAGAACAACTGGGCCTGGGTCATCGTGTCCCTTAGCTCCATAATTTCTTCTGCCAAAGCATCCGCCCTTCCCTCGATGCTCCGGGTGATATATTGCCCTTCGATATGCTTTTCAAATTCGAGGATCTCCATAGTAAGGGTATGGTAATACCCGGATCTGGCGCGCTCCTTGGCTTTTGCCAGGATGTCGAGGCTTTGCCTGTATAACCCTTTGTTATAGAGGATACGGGAATAGTCGATCATTTCCCGGATTTGAATATCGGGCTCTTCCTTGGCGCTAAGCAGGCGGAGGCTGGTCAGCAGTTGCTTGTACAAATGCGCTTTGAGGTTGGAGAGCTGTTGCTTCTTGATCTCAGGCAACTTCCGGAGAATGGCTTCTTCCTCGTATTCTCCTTTTTTTTCAAGGAAATCAAATAGTTGCAAAAACAAAATATCCTCGGAGGATTGATTCCGCTTGACGAAGAGGCGGAAATGCCGTTTTTCCGCCCGGGTAAGGGAGTTAATCAATTGGACGAGGTCATCTGTTTTTTGTTTGGGCATTGTAATTTACATTTTTTCAAGTATTTGATTTTCTTTTCATTACAAAAGAAACAATCTTATGCTGTTCCGGACAATCGCGGAGAAATTCAGCCTTTCCCCCCGGCGCGTCAACCTATCTTTGGAGCTTGTAAATGTACAAAATTGCCCGCCAATGGAAACTACTCGCATTCACATCTTTGATACCACCCTCCGCGACGGGGAACAAGTTCCCGGCTGTAAATTAAATACCGAACAAAAGATAGAGATCGCTTTGGCCCTTGAAGAGCTTGGCGTAGACATCATTGAAGCGGGTTTTCCTATCTCCAGCCCCGGCGATTTTCTTTCGGTGGAGGCTATCTGCAAAGCGTTGAAAAATCCAACCGTCTGCGGATTGTCCAGGGCAGTGGAAAAAGATATCGAAGTAGCTGCCCAGGCGCTAAAGCACGCCAAAAAGCCGAGAATCCATACCGGCATCGGCACCTCCGATTCCCATATCAAATACAAATTCAACAGTACCCGGGAAGAGATCCTGGAACGGGCGGTAAAAGCCGTCAAGCTGGCCAAATCGTATGTAGAGGACGTCGAATTTTACGCCGAAGACGCTGGCCGCACCGACAACGAATTTCTGGCCCGCGTCATCGAAGCCGTACTTAAAGCGGGCGCTACGGTACTCAACATTCCCGACACGACCGGTTATTGCCTTCCCGAAGAGTACGGCGCCAAGATCCGCTACCTCTACGAAAACGTGCCCGGCATCCACAAAGCCATCCTGGCAACGCATTGCCACAACGACCTCGGGCTAGCCACCGCCAACTCTATCGCAGGCGTTCAAAACGGCGCCCGCCAGATCGAGTGCACCATCAACGGCATCGGCGAACGCGCGGGCAACACCTCCCTCGAAGAAGTGGTCATGATCCTGCGTCAGCACCCTTATCTCAACAAAGAAACCGGGATCAACACCCGTCTGCTGTACGCAACAAGCCAACTTGTCAGCGACCGCATGGGCGTCGTGGTACAGCCCAACAAAGCCATCGTGGGCGCCAACGCCTTTGCCCACTCCTCCGGCATCCACCAGGACGGCGTCATCAAGGAACGGGAAACCTACGAAATTATCAACCCACTCGATGTGGGCGTCGACCACTCCAAGATCGTCCTCACCGCCCGCAGCGGAAGGGCCGCCCTGGCTTACCGCGCCAAACATCTGGGCATTAACCTAACCAAAGACGAACTCGACACCGTATATCAGCGTTTTCTTGAGGTCGCCGACCGCAAAAAGGAAGTCGAGGATAACGACCTGTACGCGATTATTGAAGCCCTTCAGGTAAAAAAAACTTCAGCAGTTTAAATATCCATGGGAAAAACGTTATTTGACAAAATCTGGGATGCGCACACCGTCACATCCGTTGAGGGAGGCATGGAGGTGCTTTACATCGACCGCCATTTCATCCACGAGGTGACCAGCCCCCAGGCTTTCGACGGCCTCCGGGCCCGCAATATTGGCGTGTTCCGCCCCAAGAAGACCGTGGCTACTGCCGACCACAACGTGCCGACGAAAGACCAGCACCTGCCCATCCGGGAAGCGCTTTCCCGCCATCAGGTAGAGGCGTTGGTCCAAAACTGCGCCGACTTCGGACTCGAGCTCTACGGCCTGGGCCATCCTTATCAGGGCATCGTACACGTCATAGGCCCTGAGTTGGGCATTACCCAGCCGGGGATGACCATCGTCTGCGGCGACAGCCACACCTCCACCCATGGTGCCTTCGGGTGCATTGCCTTCGGCATCGGCACCAGTCAGGTGGAGCAGGTATTCGCCAGCCAGTGCCTGCTGCAATCCCGGCCCAAACGCATGCGCATCAACGTGGAGGGCCAGCTCGGGAAAGGCGTCTATTCCAAAGATATCATCCTGTACATCATCGCCCAACTTACCGCAGCCGGCGGCACGGGCTACTTTGTAGAGTACGCCGGCTCTGCCATCCGCGCCTTGTCGATGGAAGGCCGCATGACGATCTGCAACATGAGCATCGAAATGGGCGCACGCGGCGGACTGGTAGCGCCGGACCAAACGACGTTCGACTACCTCCAGGGCAGGCAGTTTGCGCCCCAGGGCGAAGCGTGGGAAAACGCCCTCGCCTACTGGAAAACGCTTTACTCAGATGAAGACGCCGTCTTCGACAAAGAATTCCACTTTCGCGCTGAGGACATCGAGCCCATGGTCACCTACGGCACCAACCCCGGCATGGGATTGGGTATTTCTCAAGCGATCCCCTCCGAAACCGGGCAATCGTTCGAAAAATCCCTGGAGTACATGGGCTTTAAGCCCGGCGAAAGCCTGGCGGGAAAGCCTATCCAGCACGTCTTCATCGGCAGTTGCACCAACTCCCGGATCGAGGACCTGCGCCTGGTAGCGGAATTCGTCAAAGGCAAGCAGAAAGCACCCCACGTCAGCGCAATGGTAGTGCCTGGCTCCCAACAAGTAGCCGCGCAAGCTAAAGCCGAAGGCATCGACCGCATCCTGGAGGCAGCCGGCTTCGACTTCCGCGAACCTGGCTGCTCCGCCTGCCTCGGCATGAACGAAGATAAAATTCCTGCCGGAGCCTACTGCGTCTCCACCTCCAACCGCAATTTCGAAGGCAGGCAAGGCCCCGGCGCCCGTACCATTCTCGCCAGCCCCCTGATGGCGGCGGCCGCGGCAATTGCCGGGGAGATTGTGGACTTCAGAAAGTAACGATGTAGCGATGTAGCGATGTAGCGATGTCTTTAAGACTGTTCATAAAACACTTTTCAAAACAACCCTGGTTCGAGCCTCCGGCTCGGACCCACTCAAAGTGGAGCCTCCGGCTCGGACCCACTCAAAGTGGAGCCTCCGGCTCGGACCCACTCAAAGTCGAGGCTCCGCCTCAAAGCAACCAGAACACCAAAAACAAAAAGTCAACCACAGAAAAAATCTTAAAAATATCCGCAACCCCGTAACCTCGCAACCTCGTAACTTTAAAGATTCATGCAAAAATTCACCCTGCTTCGCACCACCGCCGTCCCGATCCCAATGGAGGACATCGATACCGACCAAATCATTCCGGCGCGCTTTTTGAAGGCCACCACCCGGGATGGGTTTGGGGACAACCTGTTTCGCGACTGGCGGTATCATGGGGACAACAGCCCAAAGGCAGATTTTGTGCTCAACAATCCGGTCTATAGCGGGCAAATACTCGTTGCCGGGAAAAACTTCGGGTGCGGCTCCAGCCGCGAGCATGCCGCCTGGGCCATCGCCGATTACGGGTTTCGGGCAGTGGTGTCCAGCTTTTTTGCCGATATCTTCAAAGGCAACGCCCTGAACAACGGCTTATTGCCGGTGCAGGTGAGCCCGGAATTTTTGCACGAACTGTTTTCCGGAATCGAACAGGACCCGGGAATGGAGGTGGAGATCGACCTGGAAGCCCAGGCCATCCGGATTCCTTCAAAAGGCATAGAGGAAACCTTCCCCATCGATCCCTACAAAAAAGTATGCCTGATCAACGGCTTCGACGATATCGATTATTTAATCAGTCTGAAAGATCAGATTGCTGAATTTGAAACGCTCAGGGGTTGAGGCAGGAGCCTCAGGCAGGAGGCGGAGCCTCGCGCCAGTTGAAATGCTCCCTGCTCCCTACTCCAAACCATTGAACATCAAACCTGCCATGAAAAAAACCATAGCCATTCTTCCCGGCGACGGGATCGGCCCGGAGGTAACCGCCCAGGCGGTGAAGGTGCTCGACGCGATCGCCGACCGCTTTCAGCATCAGTTCTTTTACAAGACCGCCTGGGTGGGCGCTATTGCAATCGATAAGACGGGCGACCCGCTGCCTCAGGCGACGCTGGACCTTTGCCTTTCTGCCGATGCGGTGTTGTTTGGCGCCATTGGAGATCCGAAATACGATAACGACCCGGCCGCCAAGGTGCGGCCCGAGCAAGGCCTGCTGCGGCTGCGCAAAAGCCTGGGCCTGTTTGCCAATATCCGTCCAGTGACGACCTACTCCACCCTGCTGCACCTGTCGCCGCTGCGGCCGGAACGCATCAAAGGCGCAGATTTTGTCATCTTCCGGGAACTTACCGGCGGCATCTACTTCGGGGAAAAAAGCCGGGATGCCGTAAAAGCGCAGGACCTGTGCGTGTACCACGATTACGAGATCGAGCGCATCGCCAAACTGGCGTTTGAAGCGGCCGGAAAGCGCAGGAAAAAGCTGCTGTTGGTCGACAAAGCCAACGTACTCGAAACCTCCCGCCTTTGGCGCGAGGTGGTGCAGCGCATGACCCCCTCCTACCCCGATATCGAAGTCGGCTATATGTTTGTCGACAACGCAGCCATGCAGATCATCCAATGGCCTACGCAATTCGACGTGATCCTCACCGAAAATATGTTTGGCGACATCCTCTCCGACGAAGCCAGCGTACTGGCCGGCTCCATGGGACTGTTGCCTTCCGCTTCCATCGGCGAGCGCTCCGCCCTGTTTGAGCCCATCCACGGCTCTTTCCCCCAAGCGGCAGGACAGGACATCGCCAACCCAATGGCCGCCATCCTCTCCGCCGGCATGATGCTCGACCACTTCGGACTGAAGGAGGAAGCGACCACCATTTACCGCACTACCAAACACGTGCTGGAAAAAGGCGTCGGCACCCAGGAACTCGACCTCCAGTATGCCTACTCCTGCTCCCAGATCGGCGACCTGATCGCCCACCTCATCTCCGATGCCGCCGACCTCAACCTCGATCAGCAGCAGACTACGGAGCGGACGTCGACGATTATTTGATGAGCGGCTGGGTGGCTGGGTGGCTGAGTGGCTGAGTGGCTGAGTGGCTAGGTGGCTAGGTGGCTAGGTGGCTGGGTGGTTGGAAGGAAAAACAGTTCGGGCGCTTTTTAAAAGACCCGTTAGGACTATTCGGAATTGCACTATTTCGAGGCTTGTTCGCCGTTCTACCGGGTTTGAGGAGGATTTTCCAATTTAAGCGGATCTAAGAATGGCTTGACCACAGAGTCTCAAGTTGGAGCCCACAGCTGTCTGGACCCCATTAGTGAGCAAAAAATAAGGAACGCCGGTCGGGGGACCGGCTGATAGTTCCGCACGGAATCTGATCCCGCTTATGGCGGGACGGCGAACAGGTGTACCTCAGCCACTTAGCCACTCAGCCACTCAGCCACCCAACCACTTAACCACCTACCTCTTCACCATCGGGATCCGAATCTGCGACGGATACATCGCCGAGTGGTGGATCGCGTTGTGCGCGGTCACGCCGGTGGCTTCGTCGTAGTTGTTGCCTCCGGTGTTCATATTGCGGTCGAAGCGGGGGAAGTTGCTGCTGGACACTTCGATGCGGATGCGGTGCCCCGCCTCAAAGAAGTTGCTCGTGGCCATGGGGCTGAGTTCCAGCTTGTAGACCTTGTCTTTCTCCATAAACACTTCTTTGTCGAAGCCTTCGCGGTAGCGGGCCCGAAGGATGGTCTCGTCGAGGTTATAGGCGCGGCCGTCGGGGTATACGTCGATGAGCTTGACCGTGAAGTCGGTGTCTTTGGCATCGGAAGAGACGTAAAGGGTCGTTTCGATGAAGCCGCTCACCTCGACGCCCGCTGAAAGGGGATCGGAGGTATAGACCAGGATATCGGGGCGGGTTTCCATTTTCTGCTGGTCAAAGGCGCCGCCCTGCACGGCATTGCCGGTGCAGCATACGTTGCCGCCATAGGAAGGCACGGGGTTCATGGGGTCGTAGGTAAAGGCGTCGGGCAGGTCCTTGTCTTTTTTGCCGGCGGGGGTTGGGCTAAGTTTGCCATCGCCGTAAAGGCTGTTGGCTTTTCCGTTGCTACGCAGGAAGAACGTCGTCATTTCAGTGCCGGGAGGCGGCCAGGAGTCGGTCTGCTGCCAGGTATTGGAGCCCATCGTGAAATACATCACCTTCGGGGTACCTTCCAGAAATTCGTTCTGTTCCCCTTTGAGCCAGTAGTCGAACCAGCCATAGATATGAAGGTCGTAGTCGAGCCGCGCGTCGCCCATACTGCGTTCGCCCACGACGGTGTTTGCGGTAGCGCGTTTATACGCGCAGTGGAGGGTCGGGGCGATAACGAGGTATTGGTTCTTGGCCACTTCGGGATCTTTGGCGTTTTGGCGCACGTGGTTGTAGAGATACAGATTGGGCGCCGACGACACATCGTACCAGGAGACAAACCAGAAGCTGGGTACGCCGAAGGGCATATCGTCGTGGTAAAGGCCGCCCTTGTACCAATCGGGGTCGTTGGGTTTGCGGCGGATCATATTCTCGTAAGTCCCTAAAGGCCCGTTCACGTTTTTGATGATGTCTTGTACGGGGAGGTGTTTAAGTCCTTCGGCCCAATCCACCCGGGGCAGTTCGGGGACCATATCGTAGAAGCGCGACACGCGCAGGAGGTCTTCCTGGGTGGCGGAAGGCGGAAATTGGGGCTTCACTTTGTCGGTTTGGGTACCGTAGAGCCAGGTGGTGAACAGCATCTGCTGGGCGCCGCCGCGGTACCAGTTGCCTTGCTCCATAAAGGGCCCTACCCTACCCACACCTGCGCCGAACCCCTGGGGTACCATAGCCGCGTGCGCCGGGTGGTCGAGGGCGGCGACCGCCATTTGCCATTCGGCGGTAGAGGAGCAGCCGAGGGTGCCGATCTTGCCGTTGCACCAGGGCTGGGCTGCCATCCAGGAGAAGGCGTCGTAGCCGTCGGTAGTCGGCGGACCGAGGATGTCCCACTCCCCTTCCGAGAAGAATTTGCCGCGTTCGTTCTGCACTACATAAGCGTAGCCCCGTTTCACGGCGTCGAGCGCGGCGGAATACGTTCCTGCCCGCATTTCGCCGTCGCCCCAGGAATTAAAGTTATACGGCGTTTTGGAGAAGATGATGGGCACTTTCTTGTCGGTCTTGGGCCGGAAAATATCAGTGGCCAGGCGGACGCCGTCGCGCATCGGCATCATGACCTTTTGGTCGACGACAGCGATCTCTTTGAGCTGTTCGAGGATAGCGTTGGCATTTCCTTGCTGCGGCTGCGCGCGCAACGCGCCGGCCAGGGCGAGCAGGAAGAAGAGGGAGGTAATGGTTTTTTTCATACTGAATATGGATTTGAGTGGCTGGGTGGCTGGGTGGTTAAGTGGCTAAGTGGCTAAGTGGCTGGTGTTTTGTGGTTTGTGGTTTGTGGTTTGCGCCCATTGGGTAACCCAATGAAAGCGGGGCAATTTAGCAAAAAAGAGGCAATAAGAGCGGGCAGACGGCGGTAGGAAAGAAAAAAAAGAAACCATCCACCCGTTGCGCAGAATAAAAAATCATTTTATTTTGTGGCAAAGAAACCTAAAACCCGTAATTATGCCTAACACCCCTGCCCTTTCTGTTCCAAATTCATTGGAAAAAACGGTTTTCCTTCTTTTAGCTTATGGCGCATGGCGCCCGTATAAGGCCCAGCTTGCAGATTGCGGCGGAGTCGAGCTGTATCCTTTGACAAGGTCGTATTCGATATCCATCTGGTGAAAAAAGGTTGGTAACGCCTGCATTGGCGGTTGCCGGATATTCAGTTTGAAAGGCGTCGGGTCTTCATCAGCGGAGGGAAGGGCCAAAAGGACCGGTACTCTATTCTTTCTGAAAAAGTCCTTGGTCTACTACAGGAATACCTTGAAGTATATTGTCCCCAAGAATGGGTATTTGAAGGACAGTCTGGAGGAAAATATTCAGAAACCAGCGTACAAAAAATTTTCAGTCTGGCCAAGGAAAAAAGCGGCGTCAATCCATACGGGACCGTTCATACGCTCCGACACCGTTTTGCCACCCATTTGTTTGAAAAAGGGGTTGACTTGCGTTATATCCAAGAGTTGCTGGGGCTTGAGAGCAGCAAGACAACCGAGATCTATACGCATATAACGAAAAAGGGTTGGGATAAGATAAAGAGTCGATTGGACGATTTGGATATTTGAAAAATAACCGTACCAAGTAAGGATATACACCCAAATATCGGGAATAACCTTACCAGGTGAGGATATACAATAGTTCGCAGCAACCAAAAAATAGAAAAATGAAAAGGGAGATCTTCATGTTTATTGCATTTTGTACAGTAATTACCCATTATGCAATTAGCCAAGTGCCAAAGGATAGTATATTTATACAAAAGAGAAATTCTCGTGGCGTGAAAATGATTAATATAGGCGGGACGGATAGCGTTTGGACACAAAAAATTGGTACAGGTGAAACAAGTATTTTATTACTGCATGGGGGCCCGGGGGCAACACATGAATATTTTGAAAACTTTCCTGCACACTTAGATACAAATAAATATACCATATACTTTTATGATCAATTAGGATCATATTTTTCAGACAGTTCTGATTTAGAAAACTTATGGGAGATTGACAGGTTTGTCGATGAGGTCGAAACCGTTAGGAAAAGCCTGGATATTTCTGAGTTAATTTTGTTGGGGCATTCTTGGGGAGGGATATTGGCTGTTCATTATGCTGCAACATATCCGGAGAATTTGAAGTGTATGATATTGTCAAATAGTCCCTACACATCATATGGTGCTGTTGGATACAGATATAGTCTTTCAAAAAAGATAATAAAGGAACTAAAGAAAGAATTAGGCAGAAAACCTCGAAGTGAAGAGATAAAAGAAAGATTTGAAAAAATCTATCGTTATGGGATGGATACAATCCCGGAGGTCTTTTCAAGACTTGAAAGGCATTATAATACTGACACGAATATATGGAAAACTGAATTTTTTAAGCAAAAGAAATGGAGTTTAGAACATGTGGCAAAAGCTATCAAGGTTCCTACACTAATAATTGGCGGAGAAATGGATTTTGTTGATCCTAATGATTTTAAATCTCTTGCCACTGCGATTGAGAACAGTGAACTGGTTATTTTGCCTAATGCTCCGCATTTTCCGATGTGGAGTCATAGTGAAAGCTATTTTGAATCTATTAATAGGTTTATAACGAACGTGGTAAAATGATAAAAGAAAAGGTAGCAGCGAACATTGTATATGCGATAATGCTCCCTATCGGTCGCACTACGCATATACTCACCGTTAGGGGCAAGTGTATAAAGACAACGATAACCTGATATGATAACGATAAAATTAAAATAACGGAGGATTTAGCTTTTTGAAAAGACAGTTCAAATTTGAGGGAATTTATTTTGTTTTTTTCTCCCACCCGCTAAAGGAGATTGAAACCCCAACCCAAATTGCACACATTGGCACAGCCCCACGAGCCAACGCTATTACCAAAGCTTTGCCAATGAGTGCAATTTTGCTGACCTACTCCGAGTTAATTCGAAACATTATTCTTTATATTTATATTTAAAAAAACATTAAAGATGAAAAAAATAGTAATTATATTATTTGCAGCAATCCAAACAATTTCTTTCAGTCAGTCCACTGAAAAGAACAAAAACGAATCACCTGGGTCATATTTACTACCTCCGTTTCCTGAAATTCCTGCCAAACAACCTTTAAATAGTGTTGAAATGGGCGATTGGAATACTTTTCCTGAGATGATACTGGAGATACCAATATCCGAAGGTCCATTTGAGCCTACTTGGGAATCTATCGAGAAAAATTATCCCGGTGAACCAGCATGGCTTCGTGAGGCAAAATTTGGTATCTGGGTTCACTTTGGCCCGCAATCGGCCGGCGAAAGTGGCGACTGGTATGCACGTAACCTATATAAACCAGGTCATTGGGCCTACGAAAATCATTTAAAAAGGTATGGTCATCCTTCTGAAGTTGGATACAAAGAAGTACTGCGTGATTGGAATCCGATAAAACTGGACCCCGCCAAACTTACTAAAATATACCAAGATGCAGGGGCTCGTTTCCTGATGATTCAGGGTGTTCATCATGACAATTATGATTCCTGGAACTCAAAATATCAACCATGGAATTCTGTCAATATAGGCCCTAAACGTGATTTACTTGGTGAATGGGAAAAAGCCTGCCGTGCCAACAATATGCACTTTGGTGTAACCTTCCATCACGAATATACCTGGTGGTGGTGGCAAACAGCGTTCGGTTGTGATACAGTGGGTGATATGAAAGGCGTTCCTTATGATGGCAACCTTACACTTGCCGATGGCAAAGGAAAATGGTGGGAAGGATATGACCCACGCTTGCTTAATGGGATTGACTTGCGTGAATACAGGGGAGTAACGAAGGCTGCTTATTCAGGTTGGTCGCCCCCACCTGCAGGCATATTTTCAAATCATCTCGAATATGCCAAATGGTATACCACACAATGGGCCTTACGGATGATGGACGTTGTTGAGAACTATGACCCCGATTTCATCTATACCGATGGCACAGTTCAGGGTCCTTTCACAGGAAACGGAACTGGGACAGGTATTAAAACAAATGCTATGCCTTTGGTTATGGCTGATTATTATAACCGTACCCTCCAGCATCGTGGTAAAGTTAACACTTTTAGCATTGTGAAATTTCGACATAAAACCAATGGTACAGTTAATACAGAAGAATTCGGGGTGCCTGCTGATATTAAAACCGACCAGCCATGGATTGCCGAAGCTCCAGTCGGTGATTGGTTCTATGCGCCCAACTTCACTTATAATTCAGGAATGATGATACGTTATATCATTGAAGCCATAGCACGTGATGGTAATGCTGCCATTTCTATTGCTATCTTGCCCGATGGCTCACTTGACGAAGGTAGCCTGAAGATGTTGAAAGAAGTGGGCATTTGGATGCGCCGAAATGGTGAAGCTGTTTATGGAAGCCATTCATGGAAAATACCTGGCGAAGGTGAAATTATAGATGGTAAACTAAGGCAACTGCCTGGCGGTGCACTCAAGCAAAAACATGCCGACTTCAAATTTGCTGAAAGTGATTTTCGTTTTACAATTGGCAAAAATGGTTCGCTATACGCTTTTTGTATGGTTATTCCTGAACCAGGGTCGCAATTGAAAATTAAGTCACTTGGAAAGGATGCTAAATATCTCGACAACTCTGTCAAAAACGTTAAGCTGTTAGGCTACAATTATAATCTTAAATGGAATCAAGAAGCTGATGGATTGACAATTATTTGTCCAGATGACATGCCTTTTGCTACATCTATAGTTTTTAAAATAGATTAATTAAAAAACTTTTATATTCTATATTTAGTTAATCAATCGCACGGTCGTAAGCACATTTGCAAGCCCACACGAGCCAACGCTCCGACCAAAGGCTCGCAAAAGAGCTTCCGCCTTACCAGCCCGAGTAGCCCACAGGGCTTTAGGGTTGCCGCCCACAAAAAAACAAAATAAATTTGTGCTTCGCGGATAGGTTGGTGCGGATTGAAAATAACAAAAAATGTTAGCTAAATAATTGATAAACAGTTAGAAATGAATGAACACCAGCCCCTAACAATGTATATACAAAATAGGCGTGATAGTAGTAATTTCAAGGGTTGTAGCCCGCTTCAAAATTGAAGCGGTTTGAAAAGTTTGAAGCCCGCAATCGCCTACTTTGCATATACTCACCGTTAGCGGCAACCTGAAAAAAAATAAGGTAAAAATGGCTCTTTGACAATTTTTGTGATGGCGGAAAGCGGCAGCACCGAAAAACATGCCTGCCTCCAAAGAAAATCTTCCACCGCCGAAGGCGGTGTCCGGCGCCACAGAAATTGTCAATGCACCGTAAAAATAAAGAAATTAAGCAGTCAAACCAATATCCCCGCCATGCGATAAAAATAAAGGCTCATGTCGGGTCTGGGTGAAACGAAAGTTATTTAAAGCATTTATTTGTTTAATTTTGCCCCGCCTCCGAGCCAATCCTTTTACATTTAAATCAGCCTAAGTATGAAAAAATGGTCTTACTTTATTGTCGCTATTTGCCTTGTCCTCTCCGCCTGCCAGGACAATGGAAAATCCTCTGCATCAACGACTTCGGAAACCTCCGGCACGTCTACCTCCGCCGAAATGCCTGCCAACCCTGCTGAAACAGCCGTGTCGGATAGCATCACCCCGCCCGCCGATTTCAAAATCTTGGGCAGCGCCAAAGGCGATCTGGACAACGACGGCAAGGCCGAACAGGTCGTCGTATATGACACGCCCAGGGAAGATGAATTCACGGGCGCCGAGCGGGAACTTCATATTTTTCGTCTGAAAGACGGCAAATGGGAACTTTGGAACAAGTTCCTCGGCGCCGTGCTCGGCAGCCAACAAGGCGGCATGAGCGAGCCCTTTCAATCCGTTGGAGTTGAAAATGGCTGCGTGGTACTTACGCATTTTGGCGGCAGCCGCGGCAAATGGGGATATACGCACCACTTCCGCTTCCAAAATAATGAATGGCAATTAATTAGGGCCACAACCAATGAAGGTACGCCTTGCGAATTTTACGAGGACTTTGATTATGACCTCACCACCGGAAAAATTACTTATAAAAAGACAACGGAAGATTGCTCGAGAGGGGCAAGTAATCCGATCGAAAAGACCTTCGAAAAGGAGTTTGAGGTGAAGCCAAAAGTGCTGCCAGCGCTTGGTAAATTCCAACTGGGCGTTAATCACGTCAAATTGCCAAAATCAAAAATCGAGTTTAATTATTAAGCGGACTTGATGAGCCGTACGTTGAGTTGAGAAAAGTCGAAAACCGCTACTCATTAAGTTTTCTTAAAAATTCGGCACACGAGGCTTTCGAGGAAAACCTCGTGTGCAAAAATTCTTCATTATGAAAAAGCGGCTTGAAGCCGCCCCGCTTGAGTTTCCATGATTCCACCTGCTTGCTCGAGAGGATATAAAATGAAAAATAAAAGCCTCGACCAACGCACTGCCGCCAATCGCCCGTAAGCCCAACGCTCAAAGCCAACGCAGGGCAACACGGGCGGCAGTGACACCGTTAGATAAAATGAAAAGTCTGCTCAATAGTTTGCATATTTAGCAAGAAACATATCCAACAAATCATGGCTTTTCTGGCGGCTAAACCGGTGAATAAAGCCTACCTGTTTGGTTCTTATGTCCGTGGCGAGGCGAAGAAAGGCAGCGATGTGGATATTCTCGGCCTGGTAGAAATGGACTTGATCCGGATTAAGGAGGTTGAAGACCCTGGCAATTGCTTCTCAGCGTTGCTTGCCAAATATCGAAAAAAAATAGAAAAAGCCCCCAAGCTGGAAAAAATAGCCAAGGACGTTGATTTGGTTAGATCCCAGCGAAAGCATTACAATGGCTAAATATTCTAGCTTTTTTTAATTTTACCAAATTTCAGAACAATTCATTCTATTTGAAACAAAATTATCATTTGCGAATTTCCCGAAATTCCCTTATTTTTAGGCCAAACAATCCTAAAGCCTTCCAATGCCCTTCATCCTAATCCTTCCTGTATCGAATTTTCCGGCGAAATCCTTTCCCTCGTATCCCAAAAAAGAGCGGCCCGTAACGGGGCCAAGCCCAAAATAAGCCTTGTTCCCGGCAAAAGCTTGTCACGCCGTATATACGAGACGCTAGAGGTAATATGACCAGATCATATTCTGATGTTCAATTTAAATCAAAACAAATTAATCAAAAAAATGATAAAAAAGGTTATTCGATTTTTTAACGTTGTTATGGTAGCACTTGTGGCAGGTACAATATTTGGAATATGGCTTGGCTATAACCCGAAAGATTTATCCGCTCCAACATTTATAGAGCAGCAACAAAGTGCAATATCCGACTTGAATACACTCATGCCTATTCTTGGGTTGATCACTATTCTGCTTACATTAACTTCTGCCATCTTGGATAAAAAAGAAAAAAGGATTTTTATTATCTTTTTGGTGGCAGCTCTTTTTTTAATCTTAAGTGGTCTTACTACCAAATTTGGAAATCAACCCATCAATAGCATCGTAATGACTTGGGATATGAATACTCCACCAGACAATTGGATGGAATTAAGGGATCAATGGTGGACCTATCATAAAATCAGAACAGTAACTTCGATGATTGCTCTTTTTCTTATTGTCTGGTGGAGCATAAAAAAAGATTGATAAATTAACACTAATATTGGATACACCGACCAGCCGAGCGCCGACGTTGGCAGTAATCCAACGAGCTAACATATTGTGATCAGCAGCTTTGAGGGAAAATATTAAACTAAATACATTTTAAAGACAAAAAACAAACATACCCTGATAAGGCGAGTAAAGTCGTTTATGAAAGGGCATCTCAAGGAGCGGAAGCAGACGAATTTAATTGCTCCGAATTTATTTATTCTACAAAAGGAATGATTGATAACAGCAATCGGGTTTACAATTTTATTCTGGAGAACAAACAACACAACGATGATGATTGAAGAAATATTAGATAAGTATGACGATGCAAAGCTTACGCTTACTACAATAGAAAATTTCAATTCAGCTTTTAATCGCCACGACGTGGATGCTGTCATGAATGTTATGACAGAGAATTGTGTATTTGAGAATACCAACCCGCCTCCAGATGGAAGCCGGATTGAGGGTGCAGTGGCAGTTAGAGAATTTTGGGGAAAATTTTTTACAGCTAATCCAGATTCCCATTTTGAAGTAGAAGAATTGTTTGTTGCCGGCGATCGCTGTGTAGTTCGGTGGATATATCATAAGACAAAGGAAGGGAAAAACTGGCATCTGCGAGGAGTAGATGTTTTTAAAGTCGTAAATGGGAAAGTGGCTGAAAAATTATCTTATGTTAAAGGTTAACAAATTCTCACCCTTTTGCACCGAATTACTTACCTCCTTACCACTTTAAAGCCGATATCCCTCCCGTGCCCCTGCATAATAGCCAGGTTTATCCACGACAAGGCAAATTTTTCCAGCAGTTCCACCTTGTCGCTACCGCCGAAGTCGTAGCAGTTTTCAAAACCCGCATCCGAGGCGAGTTTTGCCGCTACCTGCTTAGCTCCTAAGCTGTTTCCCGCCATGAACATATCCAGGCGGGTGTGCCCGTAGTCGGGGTTTGTCATGTTTTCGAAGCCCGTCGAGTTGAAGCATTTGACCACTTCGGCATGGGTCAATGCCTCGAAGGCGTGGAAAGCCGTCGGGTAGTTTTCGGGCTTGGCGCGCACCGAATTGGTGGAGTCAATAATGATTTTCCCCGTCGCGTCTCCAAATACAAGGGACATATTTTCAGCAATTTGGGGCGGAGTGGCCACAAGGATGACTTCCGCCAATTGCGCCGCCTCTGCAATGGAATGGACGCTAGTGCCGGGGTTTTGGAGCAGTTCAGCCCCTTTGAAGTGTTGCGTGTCCCGCACGCCGAGCAGGATTTGGTGACCCGCCTTTGCCCATGCGGTGGCGAGCGCTCCGCCGACATTGCCTGTTCCGATGATTGCAATTTTCATTATATAGGTATTTTTTGATAAAAACATTTCCGCTTTGCGCGTTCCCCTGCGACTATCTGAAGGAGATTATTCTCAAAATAAAAATCCCTTCTCCGCCTCCAATTTTGCAGGTAGCTCCGCCTCCCCAAGCATTTCCCGCAGGTCCCTTTCAATGGTGTTGCACATGGCAGTGAGCGGCACATCGGTTATCCTGTTTTCGAAAGGATCTTCGTTCACTTCGCCCACCTTTCCCATAACCCCAAACACGAAGGAAACCAATACGCTCACTGGTATCATCATAGCCGGCTGCCCCATTTTGGCAAAGTCATTAATGAGCGAGAAAGGCAGCGCGAGCATGAAAACGAACAGAAACAATTTAGTAAAAAAATGGTACTGCCGAAGCAGAGGCGTATTTTTGATGCGTTCGCAAGCCCCTTGGTAGTTGGCCAATGCCAGCAATTGCCCTTCCATTTGGAAGCTATCGAAACCTCCCAGGGTCCCATCCGCCATCGCTTCGTAGATCCGCCTCCCCGTATACAGTTGTATGGCATTTGGCTTGTTTTGCGAAGCAACCACCTGCTGGAAAACGGCATCAGGGAGGAAAGGCTTTACCTCATCCCAGTTGTTTTGCTTTCGCAAATGCAGTCTTAGCGCATGCACCCAGGCGATGACCATGTACCCCATTTCTATTTTGAAACGCTCGCTGCGATTTTTATCGAAATTAGCCTGGTGGCTATGACTGTCGGCAAATGTGATGATCAGCCGTACCAGCACTCTGCTCGAATTGATGATGCCGCCCCACACCGTTCGAGCTTCCCACCAGCGCCCGTAGGAACTGTTATTCCGGAACGCCACGAATATAGCCAATGCGCTGCCCAATATCGCCGCTATGGAAAAGGGTAAGCTTACCTTTTCCAAATTCCTGTTGTGGTAGAGAAAATACACCAGCACAGACAGAAGGGTGGAAGCCGCCAGTTCCCAGTGCATATAGCGCGCGACGGCAAGGGGGTTGAATATTTTACGCAGTATCATTGGTTATCGAATGATTTAAGATCCTAAATATTGCTGATGGCCGCAAACGCCTGTTTCTTCACTCTGTGAGAAAAGATTTAAAAATCATACCGGAAAAACCCGCCCACATTCGCTGTTTTCACAAAACCTGTTTTCCCGGTCTGGTTAAAATCCGCCATGATGCCCGCCGCCCAAGGTTGGTATTTGGCGCCAATCCGCAGGCGCTGAGTCAGGCTCCATGTCTCCAAATCGGGGTTGAAAACGGGGAATAGTTCCGCCTGGGAAAATAGGCGCCAACTGTCGTTCAGTTTTGGGGTGTAGCGCAGCAAACCGAATAAGTCTACATTCCCCTTCTTTTTAAATTCGGATACCAACCAGCCGAAGAACAGGAAATCACCCTTTGCCCTCACCCATTGCACCCCGGCTTTGGGGGTAAAACCTTCATTCAAAAACGAACCTACTGCCACGATGCCCAGGCCATTTTTAAAATTAAAGGAAATAGCATTAGTCGAGCCAAAAGCCGTAGGGGCATTGTCCCAATTAGTGTTGGCCCGGGCGCGGCTAAAAAACAGCAGGGGAAGTTGTTTACCTGAATCGCTCTTCAGGAATTTGTACCACATGATGTCCAAACCTGCCCGCTCGTGTCCAGCGTACAGTTCGACGGATTGGGCATGGGCAATGCCCTCGATCAGGAGCATTACCACGAGAACCCAACTTTTTTTCCCTAAAATGCGCCTCACTTGCCCAGCATTTTCACCAACAACTCTGCCGCCGCTGCGCCGCTGTTCTGCTGCTGCCCCGTAATCAGGTTGCCGTCAGCAATGGCGTAGGAAGAGAAAGGCGCCGCAACTTTGAAGGTCGTGCCCTCGATTTTGCGGGCTTCCGATTCAATGCGGTAGGGCTGAATTTTTTGCCCCACGGCCTGGTCGGCAAACTCCTCCTCGGCATCAGCGAACCCCGTCCAGGTCTTGCCCTTCACAATAAGTTCGCCATCCGATTTTTTGGCTTCGAGCAGTAGGGCCGTTGAGTGGCATACGGCTGCGGAGGGTTTTCCGTTTTCGAAAAAATTGGCGAAAAGCAGCTCCAATTCCTTGTTGCCCCGATAAGTGTACATCGGTCCCTGCCCCCCCACCAGAAAGATAGCATCATAGTCTGAAGGGTTGAGGGTGGTCAATTTTTTAGTATTTTCCAGCATCTGGTTGAACCAGTCCTGCTGCATATAGCCCAACGAAATCACATCGTGGGCCGAGTATCCGCTGGCGTCGTTGGGGTTGGAGTAGCTATCCATCATCAGTTTGCCGCCTTCGGTGCTGGCAAGTTCGACCTCATAGCCTGCCTCCAGGAAAACCCTTAACGGATGGGTCAATTCTGCAGCCCAAAAGCCGATGGGCCAGCCGGTCTGTTGGGAAACGGAAGGGCTGCTCGCCACCATGAGGATTTTGCCTTTAGCTGGTGCGCCGTGGAAATGGACATAGGTTTGAATTTCTGTTACTACACTCATTTTTACCAAGTTATTGATATTAGTGGGCTAAAACTGACTTTGTGCCGACAACCCGCCCACCTTAAGGTTATCTGTTCCAAACTGTTTTCTAAACGAAGAATGATTTTTAAAACAGCTGCTGCAAAGTTGTGGACTAAATCTACCTTTACCATGTTTATCACCAAAAAGTGCGATACACACTTTTTGGTTAGTTATTGATAATCAAACTTTTGCAAAATGCCCGATTTTATTTACCAAGGGAAAGTCTATTACAACCCCGTTCAATTGGTAATGGAACAGATAGGCGGGGTATGGAAAATGCCCATACTTTGGCGGCTTCAGGAGCGCACCATGCGGTATAGCGAACTGCGAAAAATTCCGCACATTTCAGATAAAATGCTCACTACGCAATTACGGGAGTTGGAAAAGGACGGGTATGTACACAGGGAAGTTTACCCCGTTGTGCCGCCAAAAACGGAGTATTCGCTGACCGAAAAAGGGCAGAAAATTCTACCTTTGATTCGCCAAATCAGGGAATATGGAATTGAATTAATCAACGAGGAATTGGTTTAAAACCTGGCATATGGCATTTAGGCCGGCAAAGCTCGTCGTATGGCTTGTTTTCGCCTTTCTTTCAGGGGTGCGGCATCCTGCTTTTTCTCAATCTACGGTTACAAACAAGGCTTTCAACAACCTTTGGCAGTCTGTCGAAATGCTAATCGGGCCGCCCGAGGAGGAGGCCGCCCGATTTTTCAAGCTCAAGGAGCGTTCACCGGATTCGCTCCTCGCACAGGCAGAAAGCTACCTTGTTTCCTATAAAAATGACAGCGCCGTAGTGATTTCAAACCTGATCTGTCATGCACTGAAAGGCCAAGATCAACTTCAATCTCCAATTGGGTTGAAGGCACAATTGGTGTTGGCGAGGGCATTGCAACACAATGACGCCGATTCGATTTCGCTGCGCTTGTTGCTGCATGTAAAAGAAAGTTGCCAGAGCAATGGACCATGGGATACCTACGTCAAATCCTGTCTTGCCCTCGCCCTTTTGGAAGAATCCCGAAAGCACCCAACCCAATGTTTAGGGCACCTGATTCACGCCAAATCTGCCCTTGATCGCAACCATCTAAATGCCCTCTACCCTGCTTACGCCATGCGGGCCTGTTCGTACTATCGGGTTCTGGTCAACAATCAGGACTCAGCCGTGTACTATGCCAAAGAGGTTCTTCGAACCGCCCCTTCCTACAACCTGATTCTGGAGGAAGCCTGGGGCAACCTGCTTCTGGCCTATACGTTGTACCGAAATGATAGTGCAAAATGGTTGGAACACCTTCAGGCAGCGGCAAAACTATTTGTAAAAATACAAGATTATACCGGCTTAAGTTATGCTTTAAGAGGGATCGCCGCCACGTATACCCGGGAAGGAGATTTATTCCGGGCCCTGGTCTTCAATGACTCGACCATCCTGGCTGCCCAAAAATCCATTGTTCAGGGAAATAAATGGAATCCTGCTCTTATTGATGCCTACCGGTTACGGGCTAATCTTTTCAGGCAGATGGAACGCCATGATTCAGCCTGGCACTATTTAAAGAAAAGCTACGAGGTGGAGCTAAATTTCGTTCAGGCAAAAGAAAGCGCCAAAGTCGTTGAGATAGACGCGCGTTACCTCAACCAACAAAAAACGAAGCAAATTCAGTCGCAGGCCGAGGCTATCCATGTTGAAAAAATGGTAAAAAAATTGCTGCTCGTGATTTTTGGTATTACGCTTTTATTGGCCGCCGGGCTTGCCGCCGGCTTGGTCAAACACATTAAAGGCATGCGGCAATTGGCAGAAAAAAATAACCTTATCCAGCAACAGGCAGAACAATTACAATCCCTGGACGCGGCCAAATCGCGCTTTTTTGCCAACATCAGCCACGAACTCCGCACTCCGCTCACTCTCCTTACGAGCCCCATACAAACTCTGCTGAAAGAAAACCAATGGACCGAAAAACAAACCCAACTGCTAAAAATGGCCGAACGCAGCGGCAACTTGCTTAGCCGGCTAATCAACGAAATACTCGACCTGCGCAAACTCGAAATGGGCAAAATGACCCTGGCCACTAAACCCACCGAATTGCGCTCCTGGTTCCAAGCTTATTTTGCTCAATTTGAATCATTGGCCGTGCAAAAGCAGATAGATTATAAGGTTTTCCTGAATATAGCTGAGCGGGAAATAGCCGATCTCGATAGGGAAAAATGCCGCCAAATCGTGTTCAACCTGCTTTCCAATGCCTTCAAATTCACACCGCAGGGCGGGCGCATCGAAGGTCAGGTGCAGGTCTCGATTCAAGGGCTGCAGCTTCAGATTTCCAACTCCGGCCCGGGTATCCATCCTGACGACCTGCCACATATCTTCGACCAGTATTTCCAGTCAAACCGTCCCGACAAACCCGCAGAAGGCGGCACAGGCATCGGCCTTGCGCTTTGCCGGGAGTATGCTCAGTTGTTTGGCGGCGCCATCAGCGTGGAAAGCGCCCCCGGCGTAAATACCGTTTTTCGGGTGACCTTTCCCTTGCACCGCTCCCTTGCCAAGACCGAAAAACAGGACCAGCTAGCCTTGCAAATGCATACTGCTGCGCCCGAAGCGGAAGTGGCAACGGCAGTACTGGAAGCCGAACTGCCCAAATCGGCGGCCAAGCAGGCCACCATCCTCCTCGTGGAAGACAATCCCGACCTGCGCAATTATATTTCCCTGGTTTTGCAGGACAAATACATGGTCATTGCGACGGAGCATGGCCAGGCAGCTTTGTCTGTGATCCATGGCAAACCAGGATGGATGAATGAAAACAGCCCCGAAAAACCATTCATCACGCCCGATCTTATTCTCACCGACCTGATGATGCCCGTCATGGACGGCTACCAACTACTGGAGAAATTAAAATCGGATGATGCCACCCGCCACATCCCCGTCATCATGCTAACAGCACGCGCAGAGGCACAGGACAAGCTCCAGGCGCTGCGCATCGGGGTGGACGACTACCTCACCAAACCTTTCGACGAGGAGGAATTGCTGGCTCGGATTGCCAACTTGCTGAAAAACAAAGCCGCGCGCCTTTCGGAAACAATCCCCGGCGCCTCCACAGAAAACCCCGGCCTCTCCCTGTCCGCACCTGACCAGGTATGGCTGGAAGATTTTGAGAAATACGTACAGGAAAAACTCGACAGCGATCTGCTCACCGTACCTGAGCTGGCCCGCCATTTTCTCATGAGCGAATCCACGCTATTGCGCCAGTTGAAGCGGCTCACCGGCTTATCGCCCGTGCAATATCTGCAGGAAATCCGCCTTGCAAAAGCCCGTTTTTTTTTAGAAAACCGCAGCTATGATTCCATTGCCAAAGTAGCTTCTCAAGTAGGTTATAGCGATGTACGGAATTTTTCGCGGAGCTTCAAAGAGCGATTTGGAAAACTCCCTTCTCATTATCTGGGTGATTGATTGATTATAAATGACCAGCTGCGTAGCCTCTTCTCTGTCAATTGACGGAAAATGCTACAAGTTTGACGGAAAACATCCCTCGGATTGCTGAACTTTTGCAGCATTGGCCAGCAAGGTCTGGACATATGGTTTTTCAAATCATTTTAAACACCCGATTATGAGATTATGCCTTTTCTTGATTGCAATATTCTCGGTCTTGAGCTTAACCCAACTGGAAGCTCAGACCCCGCCCTATTCCGGGACTATTTTTATTGATCCGGATATCATCACTTCATCCGACTCATCGGCTATTCAAAGTACCGTCTATGCAGGACGCGGTCAGCGAACAGTTTATGATCGCCGGGTAAATAACTGGATAAATGTTAATGCCTATTTATTTGATGTGGCCTGGAACGATGGCGTATTTTCAGAAGCGGTCGTTAATCCGGAATTCGGAACGATTGAAGCGGCAAAAGTCGAAGCAGAAAAATATGCGCGTATTATTGGCCAATTGCCTTTTTGCTTAAGATTAGACGTGGATCAAATATGGATACATCAAGGCGCGCAACCATTCGGCGGAGGGAACAGGTCCATACTCATTCATACAGGGCAATCAGCTGCTTATGAAGCGTCCGGAATCATTGAAGAAACGTTAGTCCATGAAGCGGCGCATACCTCCCTGGATTTTGCTCATGCAGCTTCCGCCGGTTGGCTTGCCGCTCAAAACAAGGATGCCAATTTTATTTCCACTTATGCCCGGGACAACCCCACAAGGGAGGATATTGCTGAAAGTTTTTTGCCCTGGTTGATGGTAAAACATCGGGCTTCAAAAATATCTACCGCAGATTTCAACAAGATTACCCAGGCAATTCCGAACCGGTTGGCATACTTTGACAGCCAATCGTTTAACTTATACCCCTTTTTTGGGGCCAAAACCTCGACTCCCCCACCCTTATTTACGGGAGGAACCAATTTTTTATACCCGAACATCATAACTCCATCCGATCCGTCTTGTATAAAAACCACAACCTACGCGGGGCGTGGTCAGCGAACAGTTTTTGATCGAAGGGTAAATAATTGGACAACCATCGACGCCTATTTATTCAATGTGGTCTGGGACGATGGCATTACCTCGGAAGCAGTTGTTAACCCGGAATTTAGTACGCTTGATTCGGCAAAATTTGAAGCAGAAAAATATGCCCGTATCATAGGCCAATTACCGAACTGCTTGCGAATTGATGTGGACCAAATTTGGATAAACAAAGGCGTGCAGGTTTTCGGAGGCGGCAACAAGGCTTTACTCATTCACACAGGACAATCCGCTATTTATGAAGCGTCCGGATTTCTCGAAGAAACACTCGTTCATGAAGCGGGGCATACCTCATTGGATTTTACGCATGCTGCTTCTTCCGGTTGGATTACCGCGCAAAGCAAGGATGGAAATTTTATTTCTACCTATTCAAGGGATTTTCCTACCCGGGAGGATATTGCCGAAAGTTTCCTGGCCTGGCTGATGGTACGGTACAGAGCTTCAAAAATCTCGGCTACAGATCTTGGCAGGATCAAACAAATTATACCAAACCGCCTGGCCTATTTTGACAGCCAATCCTTCAATCTGTATCCCTTTGTTGGCAATATCGTATCAACGACTAACCTGGAAGATATCAAGCCAATCGTTTATGTTTACCCCAATCCATCCAATGAATTCATTCAAATCGCAGGTATTACCGGATCTGTAAATTATGAGATTTTTAATATTAAGGGAGCAAAAATTCTGGAAGGAAAATACTTTGAAGGCAATCAAATTGACATTCATAAGTTGCCAAAAAATATGTACTTTTTAAAACTTAATAACGGCGTCAAAATAAAATTTATTACGAAGTAAAACCCTTCATGGATAGGGGTAATTGGTTAAAAAATCAACCGATCCGGTGTATTTCCACATTGGATCGGTTGATTTTTTTGTAGTTTGCAACAGGCTTTTTTACCGACTAGCAACAAGTTTAAAAAGTCGATAGAAAAGCCTGTGCCAATTTTTAAACTTGTTGCTATGGGCCAGCGGATTAGAAAAGCGGCTGTTTTTTTATTTTTTATCTCTGTTGCCAACTGTCTTACCGTAAGGGCGCAGACCTCCCCATTGTACAAAAACAAGAATCTGCCGGTGGACATGCGGGTAAAAGACCTGCTTCAGCAGATGACTCCCGAAGAAAAATTCTGGCAGCTCTTTATGATTCCCGGCGATCTGGATAATGCCGATACCGCTCAATACAAAAATGGATTATTTGGTTTTCAGGTAAGTGCTGGGAACAGAGGGGATGCCGGCGGACAAATGCTGCAATACAATACCAGCGAACCCGCCGCTGCCCTGGCAAAGAAGATCAACGCCATTCAAAGGTACTTCGTGGAGAAAACAAGACTTGGCATTCCGATCATCCCTTTTGACGAGGCACTGCATGGCGTGGTACGGGAGGGAGGCGCCGCCTACCCTCAGTCGATCGCATTAGCGGCCACCTGGGATACCGCCTTAATGACCAGAGTGGCCGGCGCCATTGCAAAAGAAACCCAACAGAGGGGCATCCGGCAAATACTTTCCCCGGTAGTAAATATCGCTTCCGATGTCCGCTGGGGAAGAACAGAGGAAACCTACGGAGAAGACCCATTGCTCGCTTCGGCCATGGGCGTTTCTTTTGTAAAAGCTTTTGAAAGCAGGGGCATCATTACCACACCCAAACATTTTGTCGCTAATGTGGGGGATGGCGGCCGCGATAGTTACCCCATTCATAGCAATGAAAGACTACTGGAGGAGGTTTATTTTCCTCCCTTCAAAGCCTGTATAGATCAAGGCGGCAGCCGCTCTGTTATGACTGCCTACAATTCGGTGGACGGGGTTGCCGCTTCATCCAACCACTGGCTATTGACCGAAAAGCTGAAAAAGCAATGGGGCTTTTCGGGTTTTGTGATCTCCGATGCCAATGCCGTTGGCGGCGCCCTTGTGTTGCACAATACCGCAAAGGATTACGCACAAAGCGGCCTGCAGGCGATTAATGGCGGCCTGGACGTGATTTTCCAAACCGATTTCCAACACCACGCCCTTTTTATCCAGCCTTTTTTGGACGGAAGCATAGACAGCCACCGCATTAATGATGCCGTGGCAAGGGTGTTGAAGGCAAAATTTGAACTCGGCCTTTTTGAAAATCCCTATATTTCCGAAACCATCCAAACCGATCCGTCGCATAAGCAAATCGCCAGGCAGGCTGCCCTGGAATCTTTTGTGCTGCTGAAAAATACCCGCCTGCCGGGGCAGGAAAACAGCACACTGCCTTTTCCCAGTACTATCCGCCGTATCGCCGTGATTGGCCCCGATGCCGAAGAGGCGCGGTTGGGCGGCTACAGTGGACCGGGCAATGCGAAAGTATCCATCCTCGAAGGGCTGAAGCAACGCGCCGGAAAAAATATCCAGGTGCTTTATGCCCCAGGGTGCGGCCGCAGCAGTGAAGACGTGGCGGTCATCCCCCCGGCCCAACTCCGTACAAACGGATCGGAAGGCTTGCAGGCAGCGTATTTTAACAATCTGACCCTCACGGGAGAGCCCTTCCTGAAACGCATCGACAAACACATTGATTTCCGCTGGACACTTTACGGTCCCGCTGCGGGAATGGACCCCGGCTTTTACGCCGTCCGCTGGACCGGAAAATTAATTGCTCCCGTTACGGGCAACCATAAAATCGGCCTGGAAGGCAACGACGGCTTCCGTTTATATATCGACAACAAACTGGTGGTTGACAACTGGGGAAAGCAATCCTACCGCAGGGTGATGATCGATTTCGCCTTGGAAAAGGGGCGGCAGTACGACCTCCGGGTTGAGTTTTACGAGCCGAGGGGAAATGCGACCATTAAACTGTTATGGGATGTTGGCGCCGGGAATAGCTGGCAGGAAAAAATAAACGACGCAGTGGCGGCGGCAAAACAAGCGGACATAGCGGTTATCGCCGCAGGGATCATTGAAGGCGAATTTCAGGACAGGGCATTGCTTTCACTGCCCGGCCATCAGGAAGAACTGATAAATGCCGTTGCGGCAACCGGCAAACCGGTGGTGGTACTGCTCGTTGGCGGCAGCGCCATTACGATGGAAAATTGGAAAGACAAGGTACACGCCATTGGCGCGGTTTGGTATCCCGGCGAAGAAGGCGGCCATGCCATTGCCGCTATTTTATTTGGGGATTACAATCCCGCAGGGAGACTGCCCATTACTTTTCCGCTGCATGAAGGGCAACTTCCGTTGGTATATAACCACAAACCCACCGGCAGAGGAGATGATTATAACAATTTATCCGGCCTGCCGTTGTTCCCATTTGGCTTTGGATTAAGCTATACGCAATTCGAATACGGCAATTTAAAACTGGCCAAAAACAGGATCGGCATCGCCGACTCAACCACTGTTTCGTTTACCATAAAAAATACCGGCGCCCGGGATGGCGATGAAGTCGTTCAACTCTATATTCAGGATATTCTGGCATCAGTAGTCCGGCCTGTGATAGAATTGAAAGGCTTTCAGCGAGTGTATTTGAAGGCTGGAGAAACAAAAACCGTTTCTTTTTTGCTTACGCCGGAAATGCTTTCGATGCTGGACGTTCACCTAAACCAGGTTGTAGAGCCTGGCGATTTCAAAGTTATGGTGGGCGGATCCTCTACCGATATCCGCTTGAAAGAGGTACTGACAATATACTGAGCCGTTGAGGCGGGCCGGGAATAATTATTTGCAAATGGAAAATTCAAATCAGCTGGCTAAGCGATTCCGCGAAGTCCTTTTCGACGGCAAATGGATCGCCAACACCAATTACAAAGATCAATTAACCGGTATTACATGGCAGGAAGCAATCCATAAAATTGGATCGCTGAACACGATTGCCGCCCTAACCTTCCATATTAACTACTACATCGGGGGAATCTTGCAGTTCTTCGAAACCGGAACCCTTGAAATCCGGGACAAATACAGTTTTGACGCGCCCCCCATCCAATCAGGGGAAGAATGGGAAAACCGCCTCAACAACCTGTGGGCGAATGCCGAACAATTGGCTGCTCTGGTCGGGCGAATACCGGACCAGCAACTGGACGCCACCTTCGTAAAGGAAGAATACGGATCCTACCGGAGAAATATCGAAGGACTCATAGAGCATAGTTATTATCACCTTGGGCAAATTTCGCTGATAAAAAAGATCATAAGAGGATCGGAACCATTTGGAAAATTCAAATACCAACCTGAATGAAACCTTTTCTGGATGCTTACTGGATCCCCTTTCATTACAAGTTGTTCACCGACGAAGATTATATGGGCCTGTCGAAGGATCAGAATGGTTTTGAGATTTTAGACGCCGTTTAAAATTGGTGTAAAGAAGCCGGCTTATACGCCATTCTTGATATGCACGATGCGCCTGGCGGACAAACAGGCGAAAATACCGACGAATGGGTGTCCGAATTTCGACAACTACTGGAGAGAAACAATATAGGCTGGACCTTCTGGCCCTACAAAAAAATGGTCCCCAAAAGCGGTATGCAAGTCATCCCCAAACCTGCTGCGTGGGATACGCTCGTTGAGTACACCAAAAAAGACCGAAGCTCTTTTGCTGAAATCCGAAGCGGGAGGCCCGATCAAACCCTCGTCAGGAAAGCCATGACGGAACTGCTCGAGAATATGAAGTTCAAAAATTGCATCGTCAACGAGGGATATATCAAGGCGTTGGGAATGAACCCATGAGCCGGTGGAAGCGGGCTTCTTAATCGGCCCCATACTTCATCGCTACTCCAAAAACCCGTTCCCGCAAGGAGTTGACATTGTAGTACACTCCGGAAGGCAGCAGGCCTACATGCTGTCTGTTGATCAACAAGATTACGGACAGGTCGTATTTAGGAATTACCGCGATGCTTGTCCCGGTAAATCCCGTATGTCCGAAACTGCCTTCAGGGGCATTCTTCATAAACGGGTTGGAGGGATCCATCACCCAGCCCAGCCCGTTTTGAAACTGGTCTTGGGTAAGGAAGGTCTCAATGGTTTTGGCAGAAAGGAAGCGCCGGCCGCCAGTCATGCCTTTATTTTTAAGCATGTCTACCAGGAGCTGCAAGTCGCCGCCAGTGGAGAACAGTCCCGCCGCGCCGGAAACGCCGCCGTTGGCATACCAGGCGTTGCCGTCGTTCACTTCTCCCACCAGGGAATACCTCCTCCAGCCGTTCCAGGAATCCGGGTCAATTTCCTTCACCTGAAACCCCAAGGAGGCATCGTACACCATGCGTTTCTCATACGGATTGCCATGTGAGGTAGCAGCTATTTTGGGAAACCGGCCGGAGGCCCGGGGGTTGTAAGCGGTATGCTCCATTCCCAGAGGCTTAAAGATGTTTTCCTGCATAAACCGCTCCAGTGGCATACCGGAAACCGTTTCAATGATCTGGCCTAGCAGCACGAACCCAAGGTCGCTGTACCGCCGTTGGGCGCCAACAGGAAACCGGAGCGGAAGCTCGCCGATCAGGCGGAAACACTCCTGCTTGTTGGATGCACGGTAATACATCGGGTACCACTCGTAAAGCCCCGCGGTATGCGTCAGCAGATGCCGGATCGTAATCGATTTTTTATCAGGGGACTGAAACGCTTCGATATACGCGCCCACGGGGTCGTCCACCCGGATAAGCCCCCGGTCTGCCAACAGCATGATGGAGGTGGTGGTCCCGATCACTTTGGTGAGCGATGCAATATCGTAAAGGTGCTGGAGGGATGTTTTTTCCGGCGCTGGTAACAGCTTGTGTTCGAAGTCATATTTTCTGGCATACCCATATGCCTTTTGGAATAGCATTTGATCGCCTTTTTTAATGAGGACGACAGCGCCGGGAATTTTGCCGCTGTCCACTTCGCCTTGGATAATGCGGCTAATCTCAGAGGCAAGGCGCTGCCTGCTATTGGTTTGGGAAATGGCCGTTTGCCAGCAAACGGCGAGAAAAAAAACAGGAAGGAAGAATCGGTTGATCATGTGCGTTGATTGAAAAACACTTAACCAAGATGCATGGCAAAATAAACAGCAATAAGGAGCAAAAGCAATAACGGATTCATAAGACAAAATTAGGTTCAAAATATAGCGCTTTTGTTTGTTTATAACCGTAAACTCATCTACTTTAGGCTTAACTCTATGAAAAGAACCCGGATTAGCCCTTTCGGCAATCGCATTTATGCCTTTGCCGGGTTTCCTTAATGTACAGATTTCAACCATGCCTGTTTTTTCCCGGGAATCCCTAATAAACCAAATAGAAACCAGGGCAGACTGGGACGTGATCGTTATTGGTGGCGGGTCTACCGGCTTAGGCATCGCGCTGGATAGCGCAACAAGGGGTTATGCTACCCTGCTACTGGAACAGGCAGATTTCGCCAAAGGGACGTCCAGCAGAAGCACTAAACTCGTGCATGGCGGAGTCCGCTATCTGGCACAAGGCAATATCCGTCTGGTCAGCGAAGCGCTTAATGAAAGAGGGTTATTGTTTCAAAATGCGCCCCACCTGGTAAAAAACCAATCTTTTATTATTCCAAACTATCATTGGTTTAGCAGTTTAACGTATACTGTCGGACTAACCATCTACGATCTGCTGTCGGGAAAACATAGCCTGGGCAAAGCCAAACCGATCGGTAAAAAGGAAACCTTGACCCGGTTAAAAACCGTTAAACCGGAAAATCTTAAAAATGGCGTGGTATACCACGACGGCCAATTTGACGACGCCAGGCTCGCCATAAACCTGGCGCAGACAGGGATAGAAAACGGAGCGGTTGTTTTGAATCATTTCCCTGTCCGGCAGATTCTCAAAGACGCTTCTGGAACCGTAACCGGGGTTCGCGGCCTGGACTCCGAAACAGGAAAAGAATATGACCTAAGGGCAAAAGCCGTCTTTAACGCAACCGGGGTATTTGCAGGAGAAATACTCAAAATGGACGATCCGGAGACAAAAAACCATATTCGACCAAGCCAGGGAGTGCATCTAGTGTTGGACCCATTGTTTTTACCGGGAGAAGACGCAATCATGATCCCAAAGACCGAAGATGGCAGAGTCTTGTTTATTGTGCCCTGGAACAACAGACTTATTGCCGGCACGACCGACACCCTGGTTTCGGCGCCTAACCTGGAACCTGTTGCGTTAGAGGAAGAGATTGCGTTCATCCTTTCCACCATCAATAAATACCTCACAAAAACCGTTACGCGAAACGATGTCCTTAGTATTTATGCCGGGTTGCGCCCCCTTGCCGCTTCGCACAATAATTTAGAAAAAACGAAAGAAATTTCCAGGAGCCATAAAATCATGGTTTCTAAATCGGGTTTGATTACCATTATCGGCGGAAAATGGACTACTTACCGGAAAATGGCCCAGGACGCCATTGATAAAGCCATTTCCATCGGCAAGCTGCCTGCAAGAACCTGCCAAACCAGGACGCTTCGCATCCATGGCGCCATAGAAGGGCCGGCCCCCAACGACCATTTGGGCGTTTATGGATCCGATCGGGAAAAAATTCAGGAAACGATATCATTAGCCCCTCAATTGGGAGAAAAGCTTCATCCCGACTTACCCTACGTCTGGGCGGAGATTCATTGGGCAATAAAACACGAAATGGCCAGGACGGTGGAGGATATTTTGGCCAGACGTGTACGAATTTTGTTTACCGATGCGCGCGCAGCTATCGAAGTAGCCCCTTTAGCCGCCAAGGCACTTGCCGATGGATTGGGTAAAACCGGCGACTGGCAGGAACAGCAGGTAAGGGCGTTTACTGAGGTTGCCAATCGCTATATTTTATAAAGCCGGTTATTGGATTTTCCTTACTTTTGAAATAAGCTTATAACGCCAAATATGGAGAAATTTATTCTGGCACTGGATCAGGGCACGACCAGTTCGAGGGCCGTACTGTTCGATAAAAAAGGAGCCATCGTTTCCCTGGCGCAAAAGGAATTTACGCAGTATTTTCCAAAACCCGGATGGGTGGAACACGACCCGGTGGAGATCTGGTCTGCCCAGGCGGGCGTTGCTACTGAAGCGATGGCCAAGCAGTCGTTAAGTGGAGGGAATATTGCGGCTATTGGGATTACCAACCAAAGGGAAACCGTGGTCGTGTGGAACCGCCAAACCGGAAAGCCCGTTTATAACGCCATCGTGTGGCAGGACAAGCGAACGGCAGCGTATTGCGACGAGCTAAAAAAACAAGGAAAAACGGACTGGGTCCGGAACAAAACCGGATTGGTCATCGATTCCTATTTTTCTGCAACCAAGATTAAATGGATTCTGGACCACGTCGACGGTGCGCGCAAACAGGCAGAGGCGGGGGAACTGCTCCTTGGAACTATTGACACCTGGCTTATCTGGAACCTTACCCAAGGCGGGCTGCATATTACAGATGTCAGCAACGCCTCCAGGACGCTCTTGTTTAACATCCAAACCCTGGAATGGGATGAAGAATTGCTGGAGCTGTTTACCATCCCAAAAAGCATGCTGCCGGAAGTCAGGCAATCCAGCGAAGTGTACGGAGAAACCAACACGCCGGTCTTTGGGGATAAGATACCCATCGCCGGGATTGCAGGCGACCAGCAGGCAGCCCTTTTCGGACAAATGTGCACCCAGCCCGGCATGGTCAAAAACACCTACGGTACAGGTTGTTTCATGCTGATGCATATTGGAGAAAAGCCCATCGTATCCAGGCATAATCTGTTGACCACGGTCGCCTGGAAAATCGGCGGAAAAACCCAATACGCCCTGGAGGGCAGCGTGTTTATTGCCGGAGCCGTCATCCAATGGCTTCGAGACAGCCTGAAGATCATCGATACTTCCAACGAGGTGGAAAAGCTGGCGCTTTCGGTCGACGGCTCCGACGGCGTTTATGTTATTCCCGCTTTTGCAGGTCTGGGCGCTCCGCATTGGAATCAACACGCGCGGGGCACTATTTTCGGGCTTACCCGGGGCAGCACCGATGCGCATATTGCCCGGGCGGCGCTCGAATCCATCGCCTACCAAACTATGGATATACTTAAAGCTATGGAAGCCGATGCCGGTATTTCAATCAATCAGTTGCGGGTCGACGGGGGCGCAACGGTGAACAACCTCTTGATGCAATTCCAGGCAGATGTGCTCAATACGGTGACCGTCAGGCCAAAAATCATTGAAACAACCGTCATGGGCGCCGCTTATTTGGCGGGATTGGCTATAGGTTATTGGAAGGGGTTGGAAGAAATTCAGGGAATCTGGCAAGCCGATGTCCAGTTTACTCCTGCCAGCGACCGGGAAAAAATTGAAAAAGGAATAAAAGGCTGGAAAAAAGCGATTGAAGCGCTTCAATATTGGACGAATTTAACTAACCAGTAAAAAACGGCCATGACTCCATTTATTGCCGAAATTATAGGAACGATGCTGTTAATTCTACTAGGCGGCGGCGTAGTGGCCAACGTAGTATTGAACCACACCAAAGGAAACAACGGCGGGTGGATCGTCATTACTACAGGCTGGGCGCTGGCCGTTTTTGTTGGCGTGGTCGTAGCCGGGCCTTACAGCGGCGCCCATTTAAACCCGGCAGTGACCCTTGCGTTGGCTATAGCGGGAAAATTCCCCTGGCAAGACGTACCACTATTTATTCTTGCCCAGTTCCTCGGCGCCATGGCCGGCGCTTTTTTGGTCTGGGTGATGTATTTCAAACATTTTAACGCTACGCAAGACAAAGACCTCATTCTGGCCGTTTTCTGTACTGCTCCCGCCATCCGAAGCCGGTTTCACAACCTGGCAAGCGAAGCCATCGGTACATTTGTTCTGATCCTCACCATTCTGTATTTCACCAATGCATCTATGGCGGATACCCAGGCGGCCATTGGACTGGGTTCAGTGGGCGCTATTCCCGTGGCTTTTCTGGTTTGGGCAATTGGGCTCTCCTTAGGGGGCGCCACGGGGTACGCAATCAATCCAGCCCGAGACCTTGGGCCCCGGATCATGCATGCGCTATTGCCAATACCAACTAAAGGATCAACCGATTGGGCATATTCGTGGGTGCCTGTCGCAGGACCGATCCTGGGCGGATCGCTGGCCGCTTTGTTGTACCTGGAGTTGTTATCTGTCTGAATTTGCAGTGCAGCATAGGGTTTTCACCGTTGGGGCGTGAAGGCGTTGGGGCGTTGAGGCATGAAGGCGTAGCTATTCTGCCGGAGGGTTAGACAAATCATTTAAGACCCGGTAGAGGTCTTGATCCTGGGTTAGGTTGAGTTTTTTTCTCAACCGGGAACGGCTTACATTGATACTGGAGGGCAGCACTTTCATAATGTCTGAAATCTCTTTGGAGTTTAGCCCGATTTTAAGGTACGCGCACAGGCGGAGGTCGTACAGCGACAAGTCTGGAAACAAGGCTCTAAGTTTGCTGAAAAACTCCTGATGGAGTTCGTCGATTTGGATTTCAAAGGTTTTGTTGTCCGTTTCCAAATACAGATCCAAGATCCGCTTCATCTCTGCTAGCTGTGCTTTGTTGGCGGGAACATTATACTGGATTTGGTCCATTTTTTCTTTCAGGATGTGCAGCAGGCGATTTTTATCCTCATTTTCTTTGGCTTGCTTGGCCAGCTCAATATTTTTTTGTTTTATCTGATGTTGTAATATGTTTTTCTCCTTTTCCAATTGTATTTGTTTCAACTGAAGCGCTTCCTGTTCGTATTTGTCCGCTTGCGCGCGCAGGGCGGTTTGTTCATGTTCCAACAACCGCGCCCGTTGTTTGCCAAGCTGCCGCTGGTGCCACGCGCGGTTCAGAAAATACGCCAAAGCCAATAACAACAGGTATCCGGCATACGCAAGCCGTGTACGGTACCACGGCGGCAAAACAGAAAACGAGACCTCAGAGACAGGGGTCATCGAGCCGTTAATCTTTGCACGTAAAATTAACGTGTAATCGCCTTCCCTTAAATTCAAAAATTCAATCGTTCTTTCAGATGTCCATGGACTCCAGTCATTGGAATAGCCTTTAAGCCGAACCTGGTATTGCGCCTGGGATTGATGCGGAATGCCATAATAGACCCGAATATTGTTCCGATTATAGGCAATAGCTGCGTTTGCGGCAATGGCATGTCTGTCATGGTTGTTAAATACTTCCATTTTTCTTACCAGCAATCCATAGGCTGCAAATTTTTCCTGGTTGGAAATACGCCGGTTTTCCAACGCAAAGCCATTGTATATGGGATAGAATAGAAAATTGGAGTCGATAGGGGCAGGCTCGTACGTTCCAGTAAGCAATCCCCGGACATGACCGGGCGAAGCAGCTGGACCTTGTAAAATAAAGCGTTTTTTTTGCGGATCAAAAAGGTATCGCTTCTCCGAAGTAATCAGATGAACACCCTGTTTGTCTTTGCGCAGGTAGGGCGCGGCGCCGGAAAACGAAGCTGAAGGAAAAATTTTTCGATCTTGCGGGGTAAGTTCGTCATTAAGCGAAAAGCGTATCAGGCCGAAATTGGGAATATTCACCCAAAGGATATTGTCCCGCTCAACAAGCACCTGATTGCAGGAACCGAGGATCAGTTCCATTTTTTTCAGGAACATGTACGAATTCCCGGTTTTTTTAAAGACAGAAACTCCATTGTAATGGCCGGTAAGAAGGTAATCTTTTTTATAAGAAATGGCATTCCAGACGCCGGGTTCGTTGTGGATTGGCGCCAGGGCATCCCCCTGCAGGGCAAACAGCCCTTTATCGTGGCCGCAAAGAATCGTTCCGTCAATTTCCGTTAGCGACCACACCTGTCCTTCAGAACGCCGGATTAAGACAAAGGGGTTCAGGTTCTTGTCGTTATCCAGTTGCCGCCACTCCGCCTTATACAACCCCTGGTTGGTACCTAAATAGAAGACACCATCCCGGAGCAGGGCAGTATAGGCCGTGCCAAACTCCCCTCTGTAGTCGATGAAAAAGGTGGTCCCATCGTGGATATGAAGAGCGGAAATTCCGTAGTCCATCCCTGCCCAAAGCAGGCCGTTGGGGCTGTAATGCAGGCTAAGAACGGTATTGTTGGGCAGGCCTTTTTGCTTATTGACATGCTGAATGATCTTGCCATTAAGATCAGTAATATACAGCCCGCCCAGGATGGTCCCAAAGGCGAGGTAAGCGCCGTGGATCATCGTCGAACAAAACGCCTGGTCCTGACGTAAAACATTCGAAATCTCGCTGTCAAAAGGGGTAAGCCTACCGGATTGGAAACGGAACAACCCCTTGCTCCTGGACACGACCATCAAGCCAGCCTCAATAGGGAACACGGCGGCAATCTGCAGGGGCGTGTCTCCGGGGTAAGAAAAGACGGGTTTCAGAGAGATTCCGTTAAAAGCGAACAAACCCTTCTGCTCGTCGGCCAGGTAAATGGTATCCCCTGCATGAAAACTCCCCGAGAAACGGTTTGGAGCAGCGATCTTGGTGAGCTGCCCATTTTTATAGATATAGAGATTACTGAATGAAACAAAAATGACCTTGCCGCCAATCTGGCGTACATCCCAAAACTCCTCGTTCTCTTCGTTGGGATCCTTGTTGAACGGGTATAAGGAGGTGTATTCCCATTGATTAAGAACAGTTCTTTTCCAAATCCCGAAATCCAGATCAGAACCGGAATAGATCACCGAATCGTTGACAACCAACAGCGAGCGCATAAAACCATCGCTACCTTTGTTGGCGCTCCAGGCATGTCCGTCAAACTCCAGCAAGCCCGCATCGCCCGCCAGATATAGAATGCCGTTGGGGGCTGAAGCGATATCCCATATTTTCCCATGATTCAGATACTGGGAAGGAGGGTAATTCTCCAGTAGCGGCACGCCTTTCCCCGGAATTTCCTGGGCATGGAGCGCAGGGAAGCTCAAAAAAAGCAGGCAATATGGGAGTAACCGCTTCAACATTAAGGCCTGTTTCAAAGATAACCGTTTTAAAGCGTGTCTGGGTATGTCCAGTAAGATTTCGGGGAAACCCAAACACGCTTTAAATCATACAAGCTTACCTTATGATCAGTTTATCGGTATAAACACGGCGGCTGGCACGATCGGTTATTTTTACCAGATAGATGCCCCTTTCAAGGCCCTGCAGGCTAACAGCAACCGGTTCGGTAAACGTCCGCATTTTTTGTCCGTTAAGCGCAAAGATTTCGACTTTCTCTGCTTCTGATGTCAAAAAAATGTGCGATCCCATTACCGCCGGATTGGGGTACGCTGCTGCCCGACGGGTATGGGCTTCAAGTTCATCCAGATCATTGACTACTCCAGGCGAGAAATACATGTTGTCGATAAAAACAATCCCCGAACCAAATGGGGTGCTGGTGAAAATATATTGATTCAAGTCCTCCAGGCTTTTCAGACCTGCATTAGTAAAATCAGCCAGCGGAATTTGGAGTTGATTCCATTCCCCTAATTTCAGGTTAAAATTAAGGTTGGCCTCCGAATCTCCTTTGGGTCCGCCAAATCCATCCCCCAGGAAGCTGACCAGTTTCAGATTAAAGACGGTCATATTGGGCGACCACACGTCAAGGTGCAGGAACTTCATTCCACTGGCATTTAAGGGCATGCTGGTTGTCTCGATGCCGTTGAACCCCACGTTCGTATATTTTTTGGTTGCATTATCGGCGATGCGCACTTCTTCATACGTAGCCTGACTCCAGCTGGTATTCCAGTTATCGACTTTTACATTGGTAAATGCGTCGCTGAACAGAGAAATAACCCCTGTTCCGGAAGGCGTTGGCGCCGGAGTTGCCGGGGAGTTGTAAAAATACGAGATGGTATAGGTGGCCGTAGTCTTTCCGTCGGCGGCGGTGACCAGCACCGTAGCGTCGCCTGGAATAGCAGTTGCCTGGGTTATTTTGGTCACCACCGCTGCAGTGTCCGTCGTCGTTGCCAGGGTAATCATAGGGATCGGGCTCCCTCCGGGAACGCCATAGGCGTAGGTAAACGCGCTTGGATTAAACCCGGGAATCGGCAGGCTATCTACCAGCAACTGGCTCAAGGTGGCGTCTGTTCCGGCAGCAGTTGGCTTTTTCCAGAAATAAATGTTATCCAAATAGATATCGGAAGGCGTCTTGCCCGCTTGTCCGTCAAACTTCAACTGAAAGACGGATTTCCAGGACATGCCGGTGAAAGCGCTTTTAGGCAAGTCGACGCTTTTCCAGGCGCCGGAATCCAGGGGGACATCGACCAAAAATTCCGCAGGGCCGTCGCCGCTGTTGTCAATTGGGGTAAATTTCACTACGGTGGCGTTGCTGGTCCAGATATCGATGTGTACAAACTCCATCGCCGAAGCATTCTGGGGATTGGCTTCAAAACCAGTTCCCTGGTAATTAAAATTGGTATACGCAAGCACCAGGTTGCTGTCGCCCGGATTATATGCAATATTCACCATCCCGGATTGCCCCCAAAACGGGTTGTAATTCACATTGGAAATATTGGTATAGACATCCCCGTAAATGGATATGACATCCACCGGATTTCTGGCGGGGGGCTTTGGGGCGCTCGTTTTAGGCTGCGCCTGAGCGGCAACCGCTCCAAACAAAAACAGCAGTAAAGTCCAGTTTTTCATAAGAACAAGCTTAAAGGGTGTAAATGATTATTTTATGGAATTGTTCATCCAGCAATACAGGCCAATTGGAAACTTTCAAAAAAGGCCGTTATTTGCCTCGATCGGTAAGGCGGACATGCGCAATAAACTACTTTGGGCGGCGCAACCGCATCAGGGCAATACCGGTTTAAGGTGTTGCAGCATCCCTTTTTTGGGCGTCCGGTCCAGGCGGAAAACCCCCCAATGTTTTTCCGGTTCAAGGGGTTCGGGCGATCCTTTCCAGGACTCGTCAAAAGCTTCGAAGAAGAACGTAAGGATACCGTCCTTTTCCGCCCACCTCATCAAATCCTCGTAATAGATTGCCTGATTTTCCTCGCTGACGTGTTCCGGATTTATCCCTCTCCCATTGGAACTGGTAGCCCAACCCGCTTCGGTAATGACTACCGCCTTATCCGGGTAATTTGCTTTGACGGCGTAATAATTGTCCTTGGTGTAATCCAGCGCTTCGTGAATATGTTTGTACTCCCAAACCGGATAGGTATGTATGGAAATAAAATCCAGCACGTCGGCCAGGGGTTTCAGCTTATGAAGCCAGGGGACATAATTTTCGCAGAAGGTCACCGGTTGTTTGGCGCCTTGTTTTACCTGTTTGGCATACCCGGCAACCTGGCTGGCGGAAACATAGTGGTCGGTCCAGTCGACACAGGCTTCATTGCCAACAGAAAGGGAAAAGATGATCTCGGAATACTGATTGGCCAACCCAACCAGTTTTTGGATTTTTTTTTCGTTATTCTTCTTGTTGTATTTCAATTGCTTTTCCGAGTATACTCCCCCACCCCATGGACATCCGAAGTTATTCATTTCGGCTTCAATAAATGCCCCGAGCATAATTTTGAAATCCAGTTTTTCCTTTCGGATGACTTCCAACACCGTCTCTGCGTGCTGATCCACGTCATATAGCCGGAGGTATTTCCAATGAGCCTGCAAGATTTGCAAGTCTTCTTTCACTTCGGCATAAGACGGATAAATGCCCCCGGGACGCTGGCCTTCCCGAAACCCTGAATAACAGATCGCTTTACCCGGAACCAGGTTTAACGCGTTAAACGTGTCCATTAGCGCTGGAATTTCAACTGTTCGTTTTTGTCCCATAGTCCCCAATATGCGCCTACTTCCCCCTCTGCGCCAACTTTCCAGGATTCGTCAAAAGAAGAAAAGTAGAACACGCCGACTTCCTCATCCTGGGCCCACATTTGGGTATTAATAAAATACTCAAGCGCATTTTTTTCCGAAGGAAACGCGCCTTTGAGGTTTTCCCCCCGGCTTGGCCAACCGGTTTCGGTAATCAATACCTTTTTTCCTTGCCCGGCCTGGACTGCCTGCCGGTACATTTTTTTCAGATAATCCAAGGAGTTTTCATAAGGGCAGCCTTCCCAATAGGGGTAGCAATTTGCCAGGATCACGTCGCAGGCTTCTGTGATTTTTGGACGGTGGGAAAATTCGTAGTATGCATCCACATAGCCGACCGGAATGCCCGGAAGTGCTTCTTTGACCCGGTAAATAAAGCCAAGCAATTCCTCTTCCGACAGGTCTTTCCGATACATGACCTCGTTGCCTACGGCGGCTATATCGACCAATCCCTCCCTGGCCAGTTGAATGAGGCCTTCTACCTCCCGCTCATTCACCTCCGGATCGTCTCCCAGCCACGCCCCAACCAACGTATTCATACCCATTTCTTTGGCTATTTTCGGGATGAGCTCGTTGCTATCTGTGCAAGAAAAGGAGCGAATCCATTGGGTGTGGGGCCTGAGAATCTGCATCCGCCTTCGCACCTGGGCCTCGGAAATGACATCTCCCGGTTTTTGGCCTTCCTCGTATAAACTGAAGCAAAAACCATGCACGCCATTGTAAAGGATTTCCATGAACAAGTCGTGGATCTCCTGGTCTGAAAGCCCCAAAAGGTAATTGTCTACGCTTGTTCGAGCCAATGAAAGGTATCTGTCTGCTCTGTAGGACATTGTATTTGCTTTTTTATTTACAATTCGCCTCTCCGCCGGACGAGTTCTGCTTTTATTTCGTGGGCTCTTTCTTCGCTTAAATTATAATTCCACATCACGACAATAGCCAGGCCCGCCGTTATAGCAGGGATAAAAATATCTGCCAGTCTCAATTTGGTGATGGTTTCGGCGGTTTGAACGGCGGCATTCTGGTCAAATCCCACGGTTTTAAGCACAATACCGCCCAAAACCAGTGCCAATCCCTGGCCCAATTTGACCATCCACCAATAGATCGCGCCAAAGGTGCCTTCTTTGCGCGGCATGCCATTGTTTAGCTCGTCCAGATCGCAGACATCTGCTGTCATGGACATCATCAAGGTAAATAAACCGCCGATCCCAAAGGCCATCAAGGGGATTGGGACAAACATCATCCAGGGATTACCGGGGTTGAAACCCCACCATTTTATCATATAACCTACCATGGAAATCCCTGTCGAAATGAGGAATGCCCTCCGTTTGCCCCATAAATTTGCCATCCAGGTAATCACCGGGATGATAAGAAACGCAGTAGCCATAGCGCTGATGGTCGAGAACCAGGCAGGCCAGTTGCCGGCAGCATCGTATTTTCCATTAAACAAATAAAAGACGATAATGAAGTAGCTAAAGGAAGCCACCATTTGAAACCCGTTAAAGACCAGAAACGTGGCGCCGCATAGTCGTAAGAAAGAAATGTTTTTGGAGATCAGCACCATGTTCCTTCCCAATCCCTTCAGGTTATTCAATAGATTTTTGAAGGTAATCCTGTCGCGGTTTTGCAGATTGGTTTGATCGACCTCTTTGCAAAACAAGGCTGGCAATATTCCCAATAAAAGGCATACGATCCCAACTACAACGGAAAGCGTACGTACGCCTTCGGCTTGTGTGGCAAATAATTTAGGGTTGGCGATCAGCGCCCAAAGCCAGGGCACGATCATCCAGGCGAATTGGCCGACGGTTTGGGAAAAGCCCATCAGGCGGGTCCGTTCTTTATAGTCGGAACTCATTTCGTATCCCAGACCGATCAAAGGAGTAGCAAAAATGGTATTACCGGTCAAAAACACCAAAGACATGATCAGGAAGTACCAAAAATTGTAGGCCTGGGAATTGTCCGAGTCTAGTTGCCACAAAATCATAAAAAACAGGCCGCTCAGAATAGCGCCGATAAAAATATACGGCCTTCGCCGCCCCCACCGCGAGGTGGTGTTATCGGACACATAGCCCATGATCGGATCGGTTATGGCATCGTAAATACGGGGTAACCCGCCCAGCAATCCCGCCAGGAAGGGATCCATGCCAAAAGCTGTGAGCAGGAAAAAGGAAAAAACACCCAGGGAACCTGGTAGCAAATTATTCACCAGATGGCCTGCCCCAAAAGCGGCTTTCTGCACCATCGGAACTTTATCCTTGGCCTCCGTTTGGTAGTGTGTCATTTATCAGGATTTTATTTGGTTAAGCAGAATTGTCTGAATCGCTTTCGCGGGTATAGTCAAGGGGTATGTTTTCCCATCGAGGGCGAGTTGGAGTGTTCGCGCTTCTTCTTCCGGGTTGAAAACTACCACGGCAATACTTCCATCCGGGTTTTTCGCCGCGGTTACCATCAGGGTTTCATCCGAATGCTCCACACCGATCCGGATCGCGCCCGGCCGGATAAACTTGCTGAAATGCGCCATCGTGTAGTATAGCGGCGTAAAGTAAACCTCATCGCGCTCAGGATCCACCAAAACGGGAGCGACGCACCAGTTTTTGAACCAATTCGGGCCGCCTTGCCGGTCCAGCACCATATTCCAATCAATCCAGCCGTCGACGTAGTTGTTCAGGCAGCCGATGATATCCCGGGCATAGCGGAAAACGGGGACATATTTAGGGTGAAGGTGTTTTTTGTCCTCAGGCGCCCAGTCCCAACCCCAGTCCGTTGCCTCTTTGCTCCAATACCAGGCATCGTCTTTCCATTTGGGCACGTCGGCGTCAATACATGCCTCGGTCTGAATCAGGTGTTTTTCCGGCGCTTTTTGATGCGCGTACTGAAGGGCTTCCGGAAAATAATCATACGTGCTTTCGTACCAGTGTATGGCGGTTCCGGCATAATATTTTGAGGACTCCGCATCCCGGTACATGACGTCCACCCAGTCCTTCAGCTCGGCCCGATTCTGGTCGTAACCCAGGATTTTCACCCCGCCCCAACCGTCACGTTCCAACCTGGGCCCAAGGTGTTGTTGCACAAAGTCGGTCATTTCCTGAGGCGTAAAGAGCATGCTTTCCCAGTTGCCGCCGTTTCCGTGAGGTTCATTTTCAACGGTAATCCCCCAGATGGGAATCCCCTCGTCCTGATAAGCACGGAGGTATTTTGAAAAAAATGCCGCCCAGGTGTCGCGGTGTTCAGGTAACAATTTCCCCCCTACCCACTCCTGGTTGTCTTTCATCCATGGCGGCGCCGTCCAGGGAGAAGCAATGATCTTGAACCCTTCTTTGGAGATTTGCTGCGCCGCTTTAATCATGGGAATAAGGTCGTCCCGGTCTTCGTCGATGGAGAAATGCTCCAGGCTCGTATCGCCTGGAACCGGCGCGTAAGAGTACTGGCTCAAAGAAAAATCGCAGGAATTGATATGGGTCCGGGTAAGAGAATAATTTGCGCCCGCTTCGCTAAAATAGGCCGTGATCACTTCTTGGCGTTTTTCCGGACTCATACGGTTCAGCAAATAAGCCGAACTCTCGGTAAAGGCGCCTCCAAATCCTGTGATGCGCTGGAAGGCGTTTTCCGGTTTTATGGCGATAGTTAGCACTTCTCCGGAGACGCTTTGCGGTTCGATTTTTTTCAGCTTATTCCCGCTTGCCGAAGTTTCGTATACGTCCATAGACCATTTTGTGCCGGATGGTTTGCAGCCTGCGATCGACAGGGTGAGGAGGATTAAACCAAAGAGATATTCCTGTTTCATAATTTGCGCATTAATTAAGCAACCGATCGGGTGATAACCAGACCTTAACCTGCCGGATTTCTCCGGTCCGGTTCCATATTTTTTGAGTATCCGCTTTCTCCATTAGCAGGAGCGCAGATCGCTGGGCATACCCATCGGCGTAGGTTATTTCCAATGCTTCTTCTGACGCGAGCGCATAGATCACCGGCGTCTGGCAATAGGTAAAGAACAAAGCGCCGGCATCCACCATAAGCGACTGCAGTTTGCCGGCAGGATCGACATATTCAAAGGCGTTAGGCGCCAGGGAGAATTCGCTTTTTCGAAGCAAAAACGGATGGAAATGAAGTTTCCCTTCCCGGACGGTAATCCCTAATTCGCCGAACCGGCAGAGAATATCTTCTTTCACCTGTCCAGTCATTCCCGGCTGCTGTGCGCCCTTTCCCTTGGGCGTGTGCGAATAGGGGTCGGTGGGAAACGCGCCGTACAAGGCCGGCGATTTGTGAACGCCAATTCCCTCTACGATGTCAAAATAATGCGCCAGTAGTTCCCTGTTAGTATTCTGATCATCCTTTCTATCTATGGCTTTCTGACACGTTTCCAGTACTGCCAGGCGCAGTTTGGAAACCATATGCCAATAGATCGATCCTAAACCCTCGTACCCAAAAAATGTCCCGCTTCGGCCCGTGAATGCCTTGTGGTCAAAAACCGATTCAAACAAACTCAACAGGGCTTCGCTTTCCGTTGCAGAAATTTGTTTAAGATCGCTTAGGGCAGCCTGAAGATCCCCGGCGTTTTTGAAATTTCCGTTAAAATGATAATTGCCCTTAATGTCTTTTTCCAAAACAGGCTGGTAGGCATCCTTAAGGATTGTATTGGAAATGACCGATTTTTCGATAAGGGTTTTGGGGATGGTATTTTTCTGTAAAAAGCCCGGCAAATTTTTATCCGGATACAACATGTAACTGTATTGATCCTCCCGGTACATCGCGCTTTTTCTCAAGGCATCCAGTACGTTAAGGCTTTCCCCGGCCGAAAGGAAGCCCGAACTCAGCGCAGCCACCTGGCCTTCCAGCATTTCGCTCAAATGGGAGATGCTTGCGCCTTCCTCCGTGATCGCAACGAGGTTATAAGCATGGTACAAACCGTCCGGCCTTCGATTGGCCTGGATAGCATGATCGATAAACGAGAGAGACAAATCGGAAAACTCCCGCAACCCGTCAATGGAAAGGGCTTGGCGCTCCCCGGAAAAGGCATTCTGGTATATCTGCCACCGGAAATCGCTTGCCGCATTGCCCAAACGGTCCATCACTTTTTTACGGTCTCCGTTGGTAATGCTTCCACTCAGGAGTTCTCTGTTATCACCAAACGCAGAGAAAATATCCTGGTAAAAAGAGGCCAGTTCGGCAGAAACGTCCACCTTTTTCAGGCTGGAGGCGGCGATTAGCTCGCCGAAGAAATGTAGAAACCGTCTCAGGTAATACAGGGTCACCATAGAAACCCCATTACCTACGAGCGCATTGTTGGCGTCGTTCCATTCCGGGCGTTGGGTATTCATCCAGATACCGCCATCCAAAATAAAGTTAGACAGTTTGGAAAGAGCTGTCGCCAAAATTTTTTCGAGGAAAGGAACGCGAACGATGGCGCCGTTTTTATCCCGTAGCAATGCTCCATCCGCCCCGGCCGTCTTTTTTCGTTCCTCTATTTCGGCGTGTAATTCAAAGTCAAAATCAATCGTGTCTTTTGGGTTCTTAAGGATTTCGCGGTAAGGTTTTATTTGGTAAGGAACATTTGCGTATACGAACCAGGGCTTATCCAGTAACCTCGTCAAGGTAGCCGGGTAATGGTTTTGGGCAAACTCCAGGAATTTGAGCAGATAAATGATCTGATGGTCTCCCCAGTAGCCGATATAAGACCAGGGGTCGTCGGGTTCTATTGTCTCCCAATCGAAACCGTCTTTTGTTATGCGATAGGGGTTATATCCCTCAAAAGTAGAGGCATTCAGAAATTTGAAGATCATGCCCTCGATGAAGCAGGGGAAAGACCAGGCCAGGGCCTCCCAATTCTGGAAAATATCCCGCCAGTTGCCTTCGTAATCCAGGATTTTAGACCCATCTTCTTCCTTCTTGGTATTGATGGAGAACTTATTCCATGGCCTGGAAGGATCTCCATGCCTTCGGCTGAAGCGCAGGGGTAAATATTCCGCAAGAAGGCGGACCAAATCCGGGTCCTGGACTTTTTCGGACAAGGCTTCCAGATCAAATAATGTAAATGATTCGGGAAGGTCCTGAAACCTTTTCTGATGGTTGCTAAAAACCTCCGGACTGGCTTTTTCGAGGAAGGAAAAAAGATCGCCTTTCCCGATGCGATAGTTGTCGTCAAAAATTCCTCCGCGCATGCTATTGAACAGCACATTAGAAAAATGACGGGCATCGAGCAACCCATCCCCACTTCGCTGCAATCCATCCGCTGAAGCGACAAGTTTCAAAAGGTTTTCAGTCCCATGGTCAATATCACGCTGAATGCGGGTAGCCAGGTCCGAATCGTTTTTAAGCGTTTCAATCAGGAGGATGACGGCAGAATGAGCCAGGTTAACGTCGGCGGCGATCATCCACTCCTTTTCGGATTTAGGAGGCAGCAGGATCTCTGCACTGGCAAAATAGGCGCCTTTCTCCCCTTTTACATCCTTTTCCTGAGTTATAGGGCCGCCTCCTCTAAATGTCTTTAATTGAAGGCTCGAAAGCAAACAGACCGGTTTTTCCAGTCCAACAGAAAAGGCAACATTCGCCTTAAGGGCTTCGCTAGGTTCGGCTTTATCGGAAATGATAGCGCTCAGGGAAAAAATACCTAATCCCGAAGCTTCCTCCAACTCGCAGCGTTTATACGCGTCAGCCAAAATGCTGGTTCGGTTTTGGAGATCGCTGCCTACTCCATAGGGCAGTATATTCTGCAGACCGTCCAACAGCCGGATTTGACGCGCTTCCCCGGAATAATTGACGAGTTTTGACTTTTTAACAAATCCAAATGCATCGCTGAAGTTCCATTGATATTGGAAACCAAGTTCCAGATCCCGATTGATCTCTTCAAATAGAATTTTGTTGCCCGTTTTATTTTTATAGATGTTTCTGACAACCTCAAACCTCCCTTCAAAACGTATCGAAAAAGGTTCCCAAACCAAAACATTTGGTCCTTGCTGGATTTCAAAAATGGATTTGCTTCCCGTAGTATCTGACGATTCGGTTATCTTATCTTCGGTGTAATAAGGAAAGAGCGCATAATCCGCATTTTTCCTTCCGGCCGTCAAGCCCCCATTGCTGGAAATGAACATCCAGTGATTGGAGTCGCTCACAATACTCATGAAAAACGGGCGCAACGCATCCGCCTGCGTTATTTTATAGAACGGTTCCCCGTTTATTTCAGCGGATTCCAGGGTTATCCGCTTCTCCTCTTTTGAAGTTCCGTATGCCACGAATGAATTATTTTGATCAGGACTCCAGTGCGCTTATGGCACTGAGAAAATAATAGACAAGCCTTCGGCAACTTTTCCAAGGTCAGCAAGTACATGTCAATCCCCTTCCCTATATACCTTCACATAATCCACCACCATTTGCTGAGGGAAAGGCGTTTTCGAGATCGGGAACCCGACATAATTCCCGCCTACAGCAACATTCAGCAGCATAAAGAAGGGGCCATCGAAGACCCAATCTCCGGTGAGCTTGCTGGGGGTAAGACGCTGGTACAGGACGTCATCTACGAAATAGTCTATATAATCCTGCCCCCATTCAATGGCAAAAAGGTGAAAATCCGTATCAAACCGGTTGTTGGAAAACCCATAGGTTTTGGTGATAGCGCTTCCGCCCGAATACCCCGGGCCATGGACGGTACCATTGATGATGTTCGGTTCCTGGCCTCTCAACTCCATGACATCAATTTCTCCGCAAAGGGGCCATCCGGCGGTTTCAATGTCGTCTCCAAGCAACCAGAAGGCAGGCCAAATCCCCGGACCGTAAGGAGTTTTGATCCGGGCTTCAAACCGGCCATACGCCTGGGAGAACAGCCCCTGGGTTTTGATCCGGGCCGAGGTAAACGGGGCGCCGGAAAAGGATTCTCTCCGGGCGGTAATGACTAGATTTCCGTTTCCATCGAGGGCAACGTTTTCCGGACGATTGGTATAATACTGGAATTCCTGGTTGCCCCAGCCATTCGTACCCGTCCCTATGTCAAATTTCCATTTAGATGCATCGGGCAGCTGCCCGGCGGGGCCTTCGAACTCATCGCTCCAGGTCAGTTGCCAGTTGCGCTGGTCCAGCGTTTGGGTATCGCTCACTTCGCAATGGGACAGCAGAAGAACCGCCGCGCCTAATAAGATACACGTCCGAAGAGAATTATTTATGATGGATGGCTTCATGGTTATTGTCCTTATTTATGGAAATAAATATTGTCTACATAAATGGTATTGGCGCCGGTAGGCCGGCCGACCAGGATAAACTGGGCAATATGGCTTCGAGTGGTAAGACCTGTAAACTCGCTCAGGGGAATGTCATAACTGATCCACTTTCCTGTTGCCGGCTTGTCGTAGTCCCTCTGGTGTTCTTTATCGTTTCCGCCACCGAAGGCGCCATCAGGACCGAAATCCACCAACTTCACGCCGAAGAATGAAAAATCAGGAGACCAGACATCGATGTGAAAATGCGTCATTCCGGAAGCATCGATTTGTTTGGCTACGGTTTCGATGCCTACAAAATCGAGGGTGGAATATTTTTTCACTGCGTTACCTGCAACCGAAATATCCTGGAGGGCCGCAGAAGACCAATCCGTTCGCCAGGTATCCACCTGTACGTTAGCGTAGGCGTCGCTGAACAGGGAGATGACCTGGTTTTGGGCAAGCGTGGGCGTCGGGGCCGCTTCGGTGGGCACGTTCCCTCCTCCTCCGCCTTCTTTGTAGAAGTAAATATTATCCAGATAAATAGTCCCATTCCCGTCAAACTTAAACTGGATTACGTCCTTTAGATTCACCCCGGAAAAGGCGGAAAGGGGTATATCTACGCTGGACCAGCCCTGGGTGGGAACATTCAACGCAAATGCTTTTTCCGAAGGCCCGGGGCTGATAAGGTAAATATTAAGCGCAGAAGAATTGGCGCTCCAGTAATCGAGGTGTAAAAATCCCATACCCGACACATCCTGATTGGTCCCAAGCTGCATGCCCTGGTAGTTCAGGCCTGTATACTTTAGGGTATTGTTGCCGCTAATGGGTTGCAGAGAAACCTGAGTGGCTTGTCCCCAATTAGGGTTAAAATCGGTGCCTGGAATATTGGTATAGGTATCGCTAAAAACAGAGATTACATTGGCTTGATTCCGGGTGGGAACCGGCGCCGCGGTTGTCGGGCCCGAGCCGCCGCCGCCCATGCCGTCGTCATAGAAGAAAATGTTGTCGACAAACACATTGGGCAAATCGCCGGAAAGAACGATCTGGGCAAGGTGTTTTTTTGATTTCAATCCCGTAAAACCGGACAGCGGCAAATCCAGACTGATCCAGGATTGCGACTTGAGCTGCGAAGCGGGGATAGTGATTTCATGCGAAGAGTTGTCCGTTCCTTCAAAGGAGCCGTCCGCGCCAATATCGACCAAAAGGATTTTAAATACCGTGGTAGGTTTTATTTGGTCAGGGGTCCAGATGTCGATGTGGAATTGATTCATTTTTTCCGCATCGATGGTTGGGGCGGTGAACTGGATACCAACAAAGTTCAATTTGGTGTATCGCTTGATGTCGTCGCCATTGACCTTAACGTCGAACGTTTGTGCAGTGGAATACTGCCAGTAGCCGTTGAAGAAATCAACAGGAACGTTGGCGTAGGCATTGCTGAAGACAGAAATTACGTCCTTGGCAGGTTTTGTAGGCGTTGGGGCCGGCGTCTGGGGCAATAGAGGCGCGCCTGTAGACACCACCGTCAGGGACCCTTTTGCCGTCTGGCCGCCCAGTTTTGCGCTAATAACGGCCGTGCCTGCGTCCATTACTTTTACTTCACCAGATGCGTTCACACTGGCAACATTGGGAGCGGAAGAAGCAAACTCAAAATAAGCGGAGGAGGTTTCCACCCGCTGGTTTACGCCGTTGGGCAGGTTGAATGTAGCATAACGGCTGATCGAGTATGTATTCCCCGTTTCGCCTTCCACACGCTCGTCTTTCCCATCCATGATGCTGGCGCTGCCATGAGCAATGACGCCCAGGTTTTCGAACCGCACCTCGTCAATCCAGAACGTATACCCTTTTCCATCCTCCGGGCCTTCCGAATAAAAGAGCATTCCCCGTTCCGCTTTTAACCTGGCAGGGTCAGGGATGGGGATATAATATTTTTTCCAGTTGGTATTTACCTCCAAACCTGCAACCGCAGCCTGGAATTTATTTTCTCCCAGGTCGTTTCCAAAGCCGATCAAATCGATCGAAGCGGATTTGGATGCTTTTGCCCAGAAGGAGAGCGTGTTGTAGCCGGAAAGATCTCTAGGATCGGAAGTAAAATATACGCCGCCTGCGTAGGCGCCGGCGGGGTCTTCAAAATCGGGAACGGCAATTCGCATAGAGGCCGTTCCCGAATATTTCACTTCCTTGTCCACATTAAAAGCACGTACATCAGAACCGCCAAAAGCGGCATAGTTCAAGCCCGGACTAAAGGCATCAAGGAACACTTCCGGGGTTGTGGGGTGAGCTGCGGGCTCCAGCTCGTCCAATTCTCGTTCACAACTGATAAGAAGCGCAATAGAAGCCAATACCAGGCTGCATAAGGAAAAGATATGGTTGTTTTTCATTGGATTGCTTTTTACCGGAGTGCGGATTACTGAAAAATATTGATATGGATATAGGTTCTGATCTCCCATTCCTGGCCTTTGTCAAAACCCGGGGCGGTGGGATCGCAAACCAATTCCCCGTCTGCATTCAGGATTTTGGTTGGGCAATACCGGGGGGAATATTGATCCAGGGTTCGGAATATACCCTGAATACCAATCCTGGTGTTGGGCAATTCAACCCAGTTGGGCTTGCCCAGTGAAGTCGAGAGATCCAGTAAAAATTGTTCAGGGAAGGTCAGGTTAAAATCGCGGTGGTAATCGTAAGGCCCCCAATCGTCGAGCTTCACCCCTGCTGTCAGCCTGGTTTTCTTATAGATCATCCGAAGGTCCAAACCAAAACGCTGTATGGTCCGGACAGCATCCCCGTTTGCCTGCGCATCTCCTGTATACAGGTTGGCGATAAACCCGAAATCGGGATTGAGCTTGGAGACGATCCGGGCATGGGCCTCCCAAAGATCGCGGGCGGGCGCAGACCCCGGGAAAGCAAAGGTTGTACGTCCATCGGGTAAAATTCCAATAGCTGCATCCTGGATCGTCGGCAAGTGGCGGTACACAAAGCCTGCGCTAATTGCCAAACGGGCATCTTCCGCCCGGTCGCTATCCCAATCGTACATCCAGGTGGCGGGCGTCGGGTCATAGGTAAATAAGATCTCACCGGCTACCGTTTCCCTGTTAACCCGAACAGAGAAAGGATCGTCGAGGATATTCCGGGGTCTGCCCGGGGCCTGGACATCCGCCGGAATAGGGCCTTCTATGGGGCGCTGCCACAAGAAATTCGGGGCAATCTGAAAGTTGCCCGCCGCGTAGGTAAAACCGCTCAGAACGTTGTACTGGTTTCCGCTGCCGCTGTCTTTCAGGCGCCAACCGGTAAAGGTTTTGGTATAATCTGCTCCTCCGTTAGCCACCAGGGCCATTGCGGCGGCTTGTGCGTACCAATTAACCCGTCCTTTGGAATAGGTGAGCTTCACCTTTCCTCCCCAAGTATCTTTCGCCTGGATTTCGTCCTGATAAATAGTATAGTCGCCGGGTTTGCCGGCAGCAATCTGGAAGGTTCTTCCCACCAGAGGCTGACCGCCCCATATTCCGCCCAATTCAATTCCCAAGCCTCCCAACGCGGTTTTGGCATGCAGGGTAGCGCGGCGCGTCTTGGGCATAGGGATGGCAAAGGAACTTTCCGTTGTGCCGCGTTGTTCGAGGTCTTCATGGAAAATACCCGTCAGGTCTACGCCTGCAATTTTCCGGGAATATTTGACCAAAACAGCGGGGTTGGCGCCCCACCATAGTTCGGGGCCCATAGCAATGTTTAAGCCTTTGAGTTTTCTTTTTCCGTCCAATTCGAACCCCAACGGCGCGGAGCCGTTGTAGATGTCAATATTGGGTCCGTAATTGGCCTCCGGATACAGGCCAAAAAAGTCGCCTTCATACCCCCAGTGGTAATGTCCGGTGCGGTAGAACCCCGTGAGGTCAAAATCTTTATGGTTCCAGCTGATGTCCGCCCGGTACATTTGCACCCGGTTGGCGTCGCTTAATTCAACAGGGCCGTTAGGGGTCGCCACTTCAACGGTGCGCCCCCGGTTTTCGTAGAAGATCTCGTTGATGGGGTTTTTGGCTACGTTGCCCAGAATGTTGAACTCGACGTTGGCGCGCAGGTTGGGCGCAGGGTTTCCTGCAACCCCCACAAAGAAGGATTGCATGTGATCAAAACCCAATTGGTTGGGATAGGTTTCTTCGTTAGGGTCTGCTTCTTTTGGCGTTGCGATGAGGCTTCCTCCCGTATTGAACGTGGTCAGCTCGGCGCCTAAGCGGCTCAGGCGGATTTTGGAAGATTGCTCACCCTCCAAAGCCGCTTTATCTCCTCTTGCCTTGACGACCGCATCCATCAGAGCGATCTTTTCAAAATGGGCGCCAATGAGGTCCTGTCCAGCGTAAGGATTAAACGCATGCGCCTCCTTTAGGGCGTAGTAAGCGGCGCGAGGGTATAAGCGGTAAAGCCCCCGCTCATCGGTAGGCCCTTTGGCGCAAATCCCGAACCACTCTTCATTCATATTGTTCTCGCCAGGCTCAAAGTCGTTCAAATAGCCTCCATTCGACCAGGAGGCGTTGTTATCGTGTACGTCCAGATTGCTGGTTTGTCCAAATTTCCACCAACCGTCGCTGAATTGAAAGGTGAACCCGCCGATAGAATTTCCCGCTTTCCCCAAACCGGCGGCATTTTCATATATTTCCTTCCAATTGCTCACCATATAATAAGCCTGGGATTGCTGGTCCTCGCTATTGGAAAGGGCATTAAACGCATCCGCGCCAAATTCGGTGAACATCAGGGGCTTCCCGTATTCTTTTTTCACCCGCTCAAAAGCGTCTCCAAAGGAAGCGCCCCGGTACATATTCACTCCCAGGATATCCACGTCAGGGCAATATTTTTCAATGAGGTCGAGAAACAACAAATCCCCGTTGCAAATAGCTACCGGGTGCGAACGGTCGATGGCTTTCATCTGCACGGCCGCTTCGTTGAAGAGTTTATACATGGCTTCTGCCCGAACGGTCGATTTGCGGTCTTCGACTGGAATATCTTCCGTTTCCGCCCCTTCCCAGAAAAGGCCGTAGTTGTTTTCATTGCCAAGCAAATACATCAAGAGCCCGGGAGTATTCTGGTATTCCTGCGTCATGGCCAACACTTCGCGCAGCAGGAGATCGCGCACCCTTGGATCGGCATACTCCGTGTTGGGCGCCCACGCGCCATCCAATGTCAGGCCATACCTGCCAAAAGAATGGTTAAGCAAGGTGTAAATCCCGTATTTCTCATAGATGTAGGTGATCCACCTGGCCGGAATACCTGTATATTGGCGTATGGCGTTTACTCCCATATTTTTCAACAAGGACATCTCCTCATCCAGGGCAGCCCGAATGATTTCGTCCGACTGTTTCCACAGGCTGTACGAAAAATTGGTCCCTACGGGATAATAATCCCAGTTCATTCCATTGATCATGAACTCCCTGCCATTCACTATCAATTTGCTACCCCGGTCGTCTTGTGAGACCGACACCCTGCCAGATTGCGCATGCAGTGCGCCTGCCAGAAACAGAATCATTAAGGTTAGGAGGCGGTTTTTCATCTAATCGTTATTTGGTTAAGTATTTTAATATGCCGGCAAAAAAGAATATTTTATTTTTCGGACTTCTTAAAGATAGATCATTTGTTTCGACAATGGCCTATATATTATGTATATACACACCGGATCGCTTTAGCCTTTATTTTTTTTTAAGTGTTTAAATATTGAAAATCAGTTTTTTACATAATAATTTAAGTTATTGTTCAGCAACAGGCATGTATAGTGATATTATACTGGAGGCAAAGCGGCCTGGGGATTCCCAAACCGCTTTGCCTCCTGAAAATCTTCGAAAAGGCTTGAACCCTCGCGGTTTATTCCCGGTTTCAATTGGAACTATTTTACCTGAATTGCATGCCACTGAAACACATGCCCTATGAAAGCTCCTTTGTTCTTGCTATTCCTTAGCCTTGCATGGCTAACCGCTTGCAGCCCCTCCAAACCCTCCCCCAATCCGGATCAAATCAAAGAAGAGATCCGGCAAGCCGAAAAAGCCTTTATGGACGAGCTCAATGCCAAAGGCGCCGCCGCCGCTTTTGCCGGGTTTGCCGCTGACGATGCCGTGATCAAACGAGACAACGATACCCTGATCCTTGGCCGGGAAGGCATCCGCACGTTCTATTCTGCCCCGGCATACCAAAATGCCTCCGCTACGTGGGCGCCCGACTTTATCGAAGTTTCCGCCGACGGTTCCATGGCATATACTTATGGGAAATACCAGTGGGTTATATCCGATTCCGCCGGCAAGCAGGACACGTTCCGGGGCGTGTTCCATACTGTTTGGAAGCGAATGGAGGATGGAACCTGGAAGTATGTATGGGATTAAGCAAAAGGCTTAAGGGTGCAAGGAAAAAAAGAAGGGCCGCCTGGAATCAGGCGGCCCAATGATGTTCGATAGATCATTAGTCTATTGGAATGCTAATCAAGCCAGATCAAACCGGTCGAGGTGCATGACCTTATTCCAGGCGGCTGCGAAGTCGCGCAAGAATCGTTCCTGGCCGTCAGAAGCGGCGTAAACCTCGGCGATCGCCCGCAGTTCGGTATTGGAACCAAAGATGAGGTCAGTGCGGGTCCCAATCCACTTCAGTTCACCGGTTTTGCGGTCGCGGCCTTCAAATACGTCCTGCGCATCGGAGGTAGCGCTCCATTTCGTGCCGAGATCGAGCAGGTTGACAAAGAAGTCGTTGGTCAGTGTTCCCGGCCGTTTGGTGAAAACCCCGTGTTTTGACTGGTCAAAATTGGTGTTTAGCACCCGCATCCCTCCAATAAGCACCGTCATTTCGGGGGCGGTCAGTGTAAGCAGTTGGGCTTTGTCAACCAAAAGCTCTTCTGCAGAAACGGAGTATTTGCCTTTTAGGTAGTTTCGGAATCCGTCGGCAACTGGCTCCAGTACGGCGAACGATTCCACATCCGTTTGGGCTTGGGTAGCGTCTCCACGTCCTGGAACGAAGGGGATTTTAACCTCAAATCCAGCATGCTTTGCCGCTTGCTCTACACCGGCGCAACCGGCCAGAACGATCAGGTCGGCCATGGAAATCCGTTTACCTCCGGTTTGGGCGCTGTTGAAGGCGGTTTGAATGCCTTCCAGAGTGGCCAGCACGTTTGCCAGCTGAGCCGGGTTGTTGACCTCCCAATCCTTTTGAGGCGCCAGGCGGAGCCGCGCGCCGTTGGCGCCGCCGCGCTTATCGGACCCCCGGAAGGTAGAAGCTGAGGCCCAAGCTGTTGAGACCAGGTGAGAAACAGACAATCCCGAAGCCAGGATCTGGCTCTTCAGCGCCGCAATATCCTGCGCATTAACCAGTTCGTGGGCAACAACCGGGATCGGGTCCTGCCAGATCAGTTCTTCAGAGGGCACTTCCGGACCGAGGTAGCGGGCGCGCGGCCCCATATCCCGGTGAGTCAGCTTGAACCAGGCCCGCGCAAATGCGTCGGCGAATTCATCGGGGTTTTCGAAAAAGCGGCGGGAAATTTTCTCATAAGCCGGGTCGAAACGCAGCGCCAGGTCCGTTGTCAGCATTATTGGAGCATGCCGCCTGGCCGGATCGTGCGCGTCAGGGACGCTATCGGCCCCCATACCATGCTTGGGTATCCATTGGTGCGCGCCTGCCGGACTCTTGGTCAGTTCCCATTCATAACCAAACAAATTCCAGAAGAAGTTATTACTCCACTTGGTCGGTGTGGTTGTCCAGGCGCCTTCCAGGCCACTGGTGATGGTGTATTGCGCATTTCCCGTACCGAAAGTATTCCTCCACCCCATGCTTTGTTCGTCTATGCCGGCGCCTGCAGGTTCGCGCCCCACGTACTTGCCCGGGTCGGCAGCGCCGTGGGTTTTACCGAAAGTATGCCCGCCTGCGATGAGTGCAACGGTCTCTTCGTCGTTCATAGCCATCCGGCCAAAGGTTTCCCGGATGTCGCGGGCAGCTGCGATGGGATCCGGATTGCCGTTGGGACCCTCCGGGTTTACGTAGATCAAGCCCATCTGAACTGCGGCGAGGGGGTTTTCGAGATCCCGGTCGCCGGAGTAACGTTTATCGCCGAGCCATTCCGATTCGGAGCCCCAATAGATATCTTCTTCGGGCTCCCATACGTCTTCCCGTCCGCCGGCAAATCCAAAGGTTTTGAAGCCCATCGACTCCAGGGCGCAGTTACCTGCCAGGATCATCAGGTCGGCCCAGGAAATCTTGCGGCCGTATTTCTGTTTGACGGGCCAAAGCAACAAACGGGCCTTGTCGAGATTGGCGTTATCGGGCCAGCTATTGAGCGGGGCAAAACGCTGGGTACCGGAGCCTGCGCCCCCACGCCCATCGGAAATGCGGTATGTGCCGGCGCTGTGCCAGGCCATACGGATAAAAAACGGCCCATAGTGCCCGTAGTCGGCGGGCCACCAATCCTGTGAGTTGGTCATGAGCTCGAAAATATCCTTCTTCACGGCAGCCAAATCGAGGGATTTGAACTCCTCGGCGTAGTTGAACCCCTCCCCCATCGGATTGGACAACGAAGAGTGCTGGCGAAGGATATTTAGTTTCAGTTGGTTGGGCCACCAGTCCCGGTTGGAAGTGCCTCCACCGGCTACTTTGGTCAAAATACCGCTTGAAAACGGACATTTGCTTTCGCCGTTTCCGTGGGCAGCGCCATTGGTTGCTGGTATGTTTTTGTTCTCGCTCATAATGCATTCTGGTTTTGGTTGCCCCAAAATAATAATAAATTTTTGAAAGAATTTATCTATAGTTTAGATGGATCTATTGAAAAATTCTATAAGATACCTCCCCAGTGCTTGTGACGGGCAAATCGGACCGATTCCTAAATTTTTTATTTAACCTGTTGCGACGGGTCAGCAGAGTGAGAAAAATGATCCCGGACGCTTACCCAAAGGCCTCAATGGAACAATTTGAAAGGGCATCCTTCTTCCCCCCTTATGGAAAGCAGCCTTACCATTCAATACGTAAAAACACTTGTAGCGCATCTTTTTGCGCATTGGTTAATCAGGATACCATTGAATTGTTATTATTTACGCAATCGGTTGTATTTTGGAAAAAAATTGCGCCGGGCTATGCCTGTCAAAGCCAGGCGGATTCCAGAATCAGAACTCAACCTATATGCAAACACGCATTTGCCTCTTGCTATTTCTTGCTGGCAATATTATGGGCCATGCCCAGTTTTCCCAAGCCTCCCGCGACAGCCTTGCCAAGCTCACCGCTCAGGACCATGCCCTCATGAAAGAGCGCATGGGTATCAACGTGCCCAACCGCAACGGCGCTTCCGGAGACCCCTCCTCCCCAAATGCCGCCAACCGGGACGAATCAAAGGTTGCGCCCTATACCCTACCCAATCCATTGCTATTGAAAAACGGGGTGGCGGTGAAAAATCCTAAGGATTGGTGGACAAAACGCCGCCCTGAGATCGTGGAGGATTTTGAGCGGGAAGTATACGGAAGAGTTCCCGCTAACCTCCCGGCAATTACCTGGAAAATAGATCAAATACGGGACACCATGGCGGGCAGGTTGCCAATTAGGGAAAAATACCTGAGAGGAATCGTTGATAATTCCGGTTTCCCTGATATCAGCGTCGAGATCGAACTGATGGTCGCCACCCCAGCAGGCGCATCGGGGCCGGTTCCTGTCGTACTGGAGTTTGGCTTTATCCGCTCGCCTTTCAGAGCACCTGCCGGCGCGCCCTCCAATCCGCTTATGTCCTCCTCCGAACCCGATTGGAAGGAGCAATTAATTTCCAGGGGCTGGGGTTATGCGATCATTGTCCCGTCCAGTATTCAGGCAGATCATGGGGCAGGGCTACGACAGGGCATTATTGGGCTGGTCAATAAAGGACAATTGCGCAAGCCCGATGATTGGGGCGCCTTAAGAGCCTGGGCATGGGGCGCTTCCAAAGCCATCGATTATTTTGAAACAGATAAAGCCATCGATGCCAAGCGGATAGCGATCGAGGGATTGTCGCGCTACGGCAAGGCTGCGGTCGTTGCTATGGCTTTTGAGCCCAGGATTTCCTTGGGGTTTATCGGCTCCTCCGGGGCCGGCGGCGCCAAGATTTTGCGCAGGGATTTCGGAGAAAAAGTCGAAAACCTGGCTTCTACGGGTGAGTATCATTGGTTTTGCGGCAATTTCATTAAATACGCCAGTTCCCTTACCCCGGCCGATCTACCGGTCGACGCCCACGAGCTTGTCGCGCTTTGCGCCCCCAGGCCGGTATTCATTAGTTCGGGGTCTCCGCAGGTGGAAGGCCAATGGGTGGATGCTAAAGGCATGTTTCTGGGCGGGTTTCACGCCGGTCCGGTGTACGCCCTACTAGGAAAGAAAGGGCTGGAAAGCCAGGATTTTCCGCCTATCGGAACGGCTTTATGCGACGGCGAAATCGCTTTCCGGCAGCACGCCGGCGGCCATACCACCGGACCCAACTGGAGTACCTGGATCGCCTGGGCGTGCAGGTATTGGGGCGATTGCAAATACGACTAGTAGATCATTATTAACCAAAAAAGACAAAACCGGCACATGAAAAAACGAACTCTCGGAAAAACCGGTTTTCAGGTATCCGAAATCGGGCTGGGAACCTGGCAGGTCGGAGGAAAATGGGGCAGTGCGTTTGATCATACCCTCGCCAGCTCCATTTTGAATACGGCCATTGACAATGGCGTCAATTTTATCGATACGGCCGACGTTTACAGCGATGGGGAAAGCGAAAAAGCCGTAGGCCGATTGGTCCGCTCCAGAACCGAGCGGATCTACATAGCAACCAAATGCGGGCGGAAATTATCGCCGCATATCGATTCATTGTATCAACCTCAGGTCTTGCGCCGGTTTGTGGAAGACAGCCTCAAAAATATGGGTATGGAAACCCTCGACCTGATCCAGCTGCATTGCCCGCCAACCGAAACGTACTACCGCCCGGAAATCTTCGAATTATTTGACCGCCTCAAAGAAGAAGGGAAAATTCAGCACCTTGGAGTCAGTGTAGAAACGGTCGAAGAAGCCTTGAAAGCCATCGAATACGACAACGTAGCCACGGTGCAGATCATCTTCAATATGTTCCGGCTACGCCCGGCAGAGGCGTTCTTCGCCGAAGCAGCGAAAAAAAACGTCGCCATTATTGCCCGAGTACCCCTGGCCAGCGGACTATTATCAGGCGCGTATTCGTCCACAACGGTCTTTAGTCAGCAGGATCACCGCACATTCAACCGCCATGGAGAAGCGTTTGACAAAGGCGAAACTTTTTCCGGGATCGATTATGCCATAGGGCTTAAAGCGGTGGAAAAATTAAAAGAGGCTTTCCCTCATCATCCCAATCTATCCGCGATTGCCCTCAAATGGACGTTGATGTTTCAAGAAGTGAGTAGCGTCATACCGGGAGCGTCGAGGCCCGATCAGGTAAAGGAGAACATCCAAGCGGCGGAAATGCCCGAACTTTCCGGTGAAGAGCTAAGACAGGTAAAACGGATATACGAGGAACTGATCTTGCCCGAGGTTTCTAAAGAAAAGTGGTAGAAAAAGAGCAATTGCCGGCATGGGTCCGGAACGAAAAATCAGGGATTGCAAGGCATGCTAATAGGCGCCTCCCTGAAAAATCCTTACCTTAGAGCGGATGGAAGACACGTATCGCACAATCGGATCTGCGAGTACAGGGGATTTTCGCGACCGGGGAAGCAAATTCCTGGCGTATGCCTATCCGATCCGTTCAGAGGCAGATTGCCCCCCACTTCTGGAGGCCTTGCGCAAAGAACATCCCAAAGCCCGGCATTATTGCTACGCATACCGGGTTGGCATGGGAGGCCTTAACTTTCGGGCCAACGACGACGGTGAGCCCAGCGGCACGGCAGGGAGGCCTATTCTTGGCCAGATCGACAGTTTTGGACTAACCAACGTGGTCGTGGTCGTAGTGCGCTATTTCGGCGGCACGTTGCTGGGCACGTCCGGACTCATCAATGCCTACCGCACAGCAGCTGAAGCGGCACTCGGTGAGGCGGTTATCGAAGAAAAGCTCGTAGAAAGCCATTTCCGGCTTGAATTCGCCTACGCCCTTATGAGCGGGGTAATGCAGGCGGTTAAAAAGCTTCATTTATCTATTCTGGAACAGCACTTCGGAAACGGAGGAGAAATCGTAATCGGCATCCGAAAAAGCCAAGTGCAAAGCACGTTGGTGCAGTTAATCGCCCAAATTGGCAACCTGCATCAGGAAGAAGCGGAAAAACTCCCGGAAATCGAAGGGCTAAAGATCGTTGCCCTGGATTAGCGGTGAATGACCATTTTGCGGGCTACGCTGCGCAGCCCGTCGGTCAGGGAATAGATGTAAATCCCGTTGGGCAACTGCCCGCCGTCAAACGAGATCCTGTTCTGGCCCTGGTAGATCTGCACCGTCTCCCGGTACATCACCTTGCCCATAAAATCAAACACCCGGAAATCAAACCGCCCCCGGATGCCGGAGTTGACCTCAATTTCCGTTAGGGAGCTAAAAGGGTTGGGTACGTTGTGCATCTGAAGTTGGGTCGCAGCCAGTTCGTTTATGCTCGAAGGTTTACAGGCAGGCGACCCCTCCGGCTGGATGTATAGATAATAATTACCAGGGGCGAACAATGTGGAGTCCGGAAATGTAACCGGAATGGGCACGAAGGAGGTCACCAGTCCCCTAATCTTAAGGTCATGGCGGCCAACCTGGGAAGCGTTGGACGGCACGCCGTAGAGCACAATGCACCCCGAAGTCCCTTTCGGAAAAACGCAGGTTGGCGGATTGCAAACATAGTCGAGGCCATTGGGAAGATTAGCAACCGCCGTATCCGGATTCAGGGATACGCTGACAATAGGGAAATCTCCAATTCCAGGCACGGGAAAAACATCCGGCACCTTGAGCGTAAACACATATTCGAAATAGGTATTCAAGCAAGCGGTATCTGAAATCCCGCCTGCAGGGTTCTTCGAAGAATACGGCAGCGGAAAAACGCCTGACAGGGAATCAGCAATAGTGGTATCCGGCTTGCAGGTAGGCGTGCCGGATTGAGCCGAAAGCCAAACTGCGGGTGCTAGCATCAGTAGAAATAGCATGCGTTTCATATCGCCAGATTTTATGGTGGAAAGATACCCAAATTCAACCAAACCTGAAAAAGACCGGAATAAATTATTGAACTTAGGGGGTCGTTATGGATTCGCTGCTTCTGGCAGCCAGGTATCTCAAAACGCATTCGCTATGAAGAAAAACATGCTATTTGCCTGTATTCTTTTTGCAGGAGCGTCTATCGGTTTACCCGCCGCGGGTCAAATGGCCACCGTCAAAGGTAAGATCACCGACCTAAACTCCGGCGAGCCCCTGCCATTGGCTACCATTCAGATCGGATCGACCGGGGCAGTCTCTGAACTAAACGGCCAATTCCTCCTCTACCTGGAACCAGGCGCCTACCAGATAAGGGTCAGTTATGTCGGTTACCTTCCTTTTTCCGACACTCTTCAATTAACTAACGGCCAAACCTGGGAAAAAAATATCCGGCTGCAACCGCAATCCACCATTCTGGAAACCGCCACCGTCACGGCAGGGCGCTACCAGAAACCGGTAAGCGAGGTGACCGTCAGCCTGGAAGTTCTGAAGCCGGCCCTGATCGAAAACAGCCACCGGTATCAACTCGACAAAGCGTTGGAAAAAATACCCGGCGTAAGCATTATTGACGGACAGGCAAATATTCGCGGAGGGTCGGGGTTCTCCTACGGCGCAGGCAGCCGCGTACTGCTCCTCGTCGACGACATACCCATCCTCCAGGCCGATGCGGGATTCCCCAACTGGAATGATATCCCCATTGAAAATACCGGCCAGATCGAAGTCATCAAAGGAGCTTCATCGGCCCTGTACGGATCGGCAGCGCTCAACGGCGTGGTTAATTTCCGGACATCCTGGCCCACAACCGAACCCGAAACCAAAGGGGCCTTCTTCTCCGGAATGTCGCTAAGTCCAAAGGATGCCAGGAATCAATGGTGGGACAGCCCTCCCCTTACGTTTGGAGGCAGCGTCTCCCACAAGCAAAAATTCGACCGGTTTGACCTCGTTGCCGGCGCTTTTTACCTCAACGAGGAAAGCCACAACGAAAAAACCTATTCCCGATACGGGAGGCTGAATTTCAATACCCGTTACCGGCTCAACGACCGTCTTGCCTTTGGCGTCAATGGAAATATCAACAAGGGGAATAACCAGAACTTTTTCTTCTGGAAATCAGAAGCCGAAGCCCTCTCCCCTTTTCCAAACACCCTTGCCAGCAGCGACATCTTGCGTTTCAACCTGGACCCCTATCTGACCTATTTCGACCGCGCAGGCAACCGGCATAAGGCCCTTGGCCGGTATTACCGGATCGACAACCAAAACAGCGATCAGCGGGGCAATACCTCCAGCCAATACTACAGTGAATACCAGTTTCAACGCCATTTCGAAAAAGCCAGGCTTTTTCTTACGGCCGGAGCCGTTGCTTCCGGTAGCCAGGTTGCGGCGGAGTTATACGGCGACACCACTTTTCATTCCCGAAACCTGGCTTTGTATTCCAACCTCGACAAGAAATTCGGCGACCGGCTCACCTTGGCTCTGGGTGTCCGGCTCGAGGACAACCTGCTCAAAAACCCTGGCTTCGTTTATCTCAAGGGGGCTGTGCCGTCCTCAAGGGAACGGGAGTCCAAACCTGTGCTGCGAATCGGATTAAACTACCAGCTCCTTCCGTATACCCACCTGCGCGCCTCCCTGGGGCAAGGCTACCGCTACCCTTCCGTAGCGGAGAAATTCATCTTTACCCAGTTCGGAGGCATATCCATTTCGCCCAGCCCGGCGCTGCGATCGGAAACCGGATGGTCGGCAGAAACAGGGTTTCGTCAGGGGTTGAAAGTAGGAGCGTTCGAGGGCTTCGCCGACGTGTCCGGATTCTGGATCCGCTACAAGGACATGATGGAATTCAATTTCATTGACCTGCAAACAGGTTTCCGGTCGACGAATATCGGGGAAACAGAGGTAAAAGGAATCGAGATCAGCACCGGTGGGCAGATAAAAACCGGCAAACTGACCGTCAACCTCATAGGAGGTTACCTGTACATCGACCCGCGTTACCTGGATTTCGATACAAATCCCCTGCAGCCTGGCGAGACCCCTTCCATTGGCAAACTCAACGCGATCAACTCCTCTTCGGACCTGCCGGTGTTGAAATACCGGTCTCCCCACAGTATGAAGATGGACCTGGAGGCCCTCCTGCCCAAATGGAGCCTGGGCGCCTCCGTTCAATACGCTTCCTTCCAGAAAGCTGTTGACCAAACGCTGCTGTTTATTATTCCGGGAGCCTTAACTTTCCGCGACACCCATAGTAAAGGATACCGTGTAGTCGATTTTCGGGGTTCATTCCAGATCCACCCCCAGCTAAAGTGTTCTGTGCTGTGGAACAACGCCCTCAACGAAGCTTATATCCTTCGCCCGGGTCTGATGGAAGCGCCCGCATCGCTGGCGGTCCGCCTCGATTGGAAATTATAAACCAAAACGCCCTTAGTCTGGATAGTCCACCAGGCAGGTCATTTCCTGGTATTCTCCTGAGCGAAGCCGATCAAAAACGGAGGGAAGCTCTTGGAAAGAAACGGCATGGTCAAACAAAGCATCGTATCCTTCCCAGGTAAGAAGCCGCATAACCGTTTCCTTTCGGCGCTCTTTCGTCCACCTTGGGTTTTTGAAATGCGGAATAACCCCTACCTGAGTACTCAGGATCTTCTTTCGTTGACTATGAAACCCAGCGCCCAGATGTACATTGACCGGATGTTCGCCATACCAGCTGAGTTCCATGATCCGGGCCTCCGGCCCGGCGAAATCAATAGCCGTTTGCAACCCCTGGCCCGTTGCAGTGGCATGGAATGTTACATCGTACCCTCGAAGTGAATGGTAGGTGTCAAAAGCCCCAAAACCCAAGGCCACGGCCTTGGCTTTTCGCAGCGGGTTGATCTCGGCTACATCGATAATCACCCCGGGAAACTGCCGGAGGAGCATGGCTGTCAATGCGCCGACCAACCCAAAACCGACCACCAGGACCCTGTCGCCGGCGCTCACTCCGCTATCCCAAACCGCCGTAAGGGCCGTTTCCAGATTGCTGGCCAAGGTGGCCCTTCTGGGAGGGATTCCCTCAGGAATTATGGTGCAATCCTTCCGGTCTACCCGGCACCAATTTTGATGTGGGTGCATCACATGCACCCATTTGCCCCTCCACTCTTCCGGCCCATCTACAACCTGGCCTACCAGGGAGTATCCATATTTGACCGGCATTGCAAAATTTCCTTCCATGTAAGGTACCCGCATATCTTCCCAAAGTTCTAAAGGCACCGCGCCCCGGGCGACTAACAATTCCGTACCCAGACTGACCAGAGAGTATTTGGTCTTCAACATCAGATCCCCTCCTGTCCATTCAAGTCCTCCGGGCTGGATCTCTGAACGCAGGGATGAAGTATGCCATAATGCAATTGAATTCATAATAAAATTTTAATGCGCCTTAAAGATAATTTCCCTGCGGGATGCCTAAATAGGACTTTTGTAATCAACCTCGCCACAAAACAACAATTCGCCATCCATTAAAAAATAGCTGCTGTAAACAAAACCCAGCGCATCGGGGATGCGGTGAATGGGGTCGAGTTTGATGCCTGCTTTACCCGAACCAAGCAGTATTGGCGCTATATGCAGTTGGATGACATCTAAACGTTGTTCCCGTATAAACCGGGACATGGTTGCCGCGCCGCCTTCCACCCATATAGAATGAACCCCTTCCCGGAATAACTGCTCCAGAATAAACCGGCAATTGGCTTCTCCGCCCGGAAGGAGAAAGCGCTTAACTCCCGGCAAAGGCTTCTCTTCCGGGTTTTCCGAGAAAACGAGGATCTTTTCCTCGCTGGCCAAACGCAAACAGGACAAGTCGTTGATTTGCGAACCAACGACTACCCGCACAGGATTGGGCCCTTCCATCCGCCGCACGGTCAATTGAGGGCGATCGAACTCAAGGGTTCCCCTTCCAATGAGGATGCCGTCGCACAAAGCCCGCATGCGGTGCGCATGATCAAGGTTGGAGGGATTCCCGATCCACTGTGAATGACCGGATTGGGTAGCAATACGGCCGTCGAGGGTTTGCGCCAAATGCCCCACGGAGATGGCTCGGCCCCTGGCCTGCGCATATTGGGAAAGAAAAATATAGGGCAAGTATAATTCCAGAAATTCGGCTTCACGCCCTGGCAAAGCGCCTTTTTTCAAAAGAGAGGCTTTTGCCAGACCTTCTAAAGCAAACACAGTCACCTCTTCCCGGGAAACCGAAAGCCGGGAAGGGTTACTGACCACCTCGATCTCCGGGGGGCGGCCGCTTTTTTCTTTCAAAGAAAAATACAGACTACCGTCCAGGCCCAGAAAAGCGCTTTCAAACGCTCCTTTGTAACGGTTTGCTTCTTTTGCCCAGGAAAGCATTATGGGCCAAAGCCTTTTTTCATGGCCAACAGGAGTTACTGTCATTGGAAGAGGTATAATTACCTCGCCTAAAATAAATAAGTATTCCTAATTTGCCGGTCCAGAAACCATTTTCGCCATGAAACCGACAAGCAGGTGGGATTCCATTGCGGTAAGGGATTATTACAACGCCAATACCCGACGGTTTTTGCGTTGGGGCAAAGACCGGGGCACCTATAATATACACGGCGCTCTGTGGCCCCCGGAGGTCAAGCGGTTGGACAAAGCCCTGGAATACGCCAACGAACTTGTCCGAAAAACAGCCGCAGGCATGTCTCCTCCAGCCGCTTCGCTGCTGGATTTGGGGTGCGGCGTCGGAAGCGGGCTATTATATTTAAGCCGCTACTTGAAGTCCTTCCGCAAAGGATATGGCATCAGCATCAGCCCGGTTCAGATTGAGATCGCCCTGGATCGCGCCAAGGAAGCCAAAGATGCCCGGCTGCATTTTGCGGCGCTGGATTTCCTGGAAGCGGGAACCTACTTTAAACAAATTGACCTGGCCTACAGCATTGAAGCGTTTGCCCATGCATCCGATCCTGGCCGTTTTTTTCAGCAGGCAGCGATGGCCCTTCGCCCCGGCGGAAAACTGGTACTGATCGACGACACCCAGACGCGCCTGAACCTAAGCCCGAAAGAAGAACGGCTGCTTCAAACCTACCGTCGCCACTGGCTGCTGCCTTCCATGCTTCCTGAGACCAGCGTTTTGGACCTGGCAGAGGCCAATGGATTCCTTTTGGAGTCCCACCTGGATTTGACGCCATGGCTCCGCCTGCGCAGGCCAAGAGACCGGTTTGTTTCCGCTTTAACATTCCTTTTCAGCCCTGTTCTGGTTAGATCCTGGTACGGAAAATCCCTGCTTGGCGGCGACGCCAAACAGAAATGTTACTTAAAAGGCATTATCCAATACCGGATGTGGGTATTTGTCAAAACGCCTGCCGTATGAACTGGGCTGCCCGCGCCGGACTGCTGCGATCTGAACTAATCTATTACTGGAAGCCCTTCCAACGGCGCCGGATGCGCGCATTTTACAGCGAACTGGTTCGCCCGGGTGATCTTTGTTTTGACCTCGGCGCCCATATTGGCAACCGTTCAAGGACGTTTCTGGATCTCGGGGCGCGGGTGGTCGCCGTCGAACCCCAACCTGCTTGCGTACAATACCTGGTCAACCGGTTTAGCCGCCATTCTGGGTTCATCATGTGCCCAAAGGCTGTCGGGGCCAAATCAGGTTGCGCTACCTTGTTTGTCAATTCGGGGAACCCAACGATCAGTACCCTTTCCCCGGTTGCGTGGAGGAAGGCTATGGCAGAAGCATCTTCAAGAAGCGAGTCCTGGGATAAGCAATTCCAAACAGAAGTAACAACCCTGGATCATCTCATCGAGGAATTTGGCATGCCCGCTTTTTGCAAAATCGACGTCGAGGGGTTTGAATTGGATGTTTTGCAAGGGTTATCTCGCCCCATGCCTTCATTTTCTTTCGAGTTTCTTAGTCTGTACCCCGAACGAATACAAGCCTGTATCGATCTCGTCGAACGGCTGGGTAAGTACGAATTCAACTGGAGCGAGCAGGAGACTATGCATTGGCAGGAACCCGAATGGATTTCCGGCAGGGAAATCAGGAAAAGACTCTCCACTTTCCGAAAACCCATCCTTTCGGGGGATGTTTATGCACGGTTAGTCTCCAAATAATATTAAATCCGATGGATAATCAGGCTCAAACCAACCAAAGGCTAAATCGGTGGGTCCGCCTTCAGGCGATAGGAATTGCCGGCGCAGTAGGCCTGTTTTTATGGTCCCGGTCGATGGTTCCGTTCCTGATTTGGAACCTTCTGGCATTTGGTCTGCTTGCCTTTTGGTCTCGAAAAAGCTGGAAAACCGCTTTCTTTCCAGGTAGTTTGGCGAATGGGATTACCTGGGTGCGGTTCCTGCTTTTCATGGGCCTCATTCCTGCGAGCAAATCGGTAGAAGGTTGGCTTTTGAGTTTGATTGCATGGGGCGCATTATTGCTTGACGGACTGGACGGCTATGCCGCACGCCGGCTGAACCAGCAAAGCGCGTATGGGGAGTATTTCGACAAGGAAGCAGACGCCGTTTTCGTCATGACCATGAGCCTTATTCTGTTTGACTGCGGCATGGCAGGAGGGTGGATCTTGGGATTGGGGTTGATCCGGTATGCCTTTCTGGCGCCCGAGTATTTTTTCAAGCCCGTTGAACAAAAAGATCCAAGAACCAGGTATGGAAAAATCATTGCCGGGGTGGTAATGGCGGTTATGGCCTCTGCATCTGCCTTACCCCACGCCTTCAACTCCATCCTTCTCCCCATGGCAGGACTTCTTCTTGCATACTCTTTCGGCAGGAGTATGGTTGAGATGATTACCGCCAGCAATTATTACAATCCCCCCCGGTCCAACCTGCCGGATTAGCTCAATCTGCCGGATTTTTCAATTTCTGCGCGCAGGTAGTCGTTAAATTCTACTGCATTCAAAAGATCCTCCAGGGTCAGATGCATGCGATATCGCCAATAATGCTTCGGGTTGGAGGGGACGTTGATGCGTTCGTCAAAGGGATTTTCCCGGCGCAACCCGCCATCCATAGCGAGTAAGTCCTGCAGCGGAAACACCGTCCACATATTGGGCCATTCCAGATGCTGACGTATGATGGACTGAGCCACAAAGGGTTCGCAATGGAGCGGGGGCTCGCCCAACATTCCAAGTTCCCTGTGAAAGAAACGGCGGATCTGATCGCGGTCAGATTCCTCCCACCATCCTCTGATAGTAGACATGTCGTGGGTTGACGTACTTGTAACGGAGAGATAAGGGATGTCTTGTTCCTGAAGGAATTCCGTCGACGGGTTTTTGGACATGCGCTGAATTTCCAGGCTCAGGATACCCATTTCCCGCATAACGCCGGGCACGCAGGCAGGCACCATTCCCAAGTCTTCCCCGCAAATCAGCATCTCGGTAGCTTTTCTCAGCGCGGGGAGTTTTTCCATTGCTTCCTGGCGCCAGAAGGATTCCTGGCGATGGTAGAAATAGTCATGGTGCAACGCAGAAAGCCGGTTTTGGAGGTCATGCGGAAGTACCCGGAACGAATGCGTCGACTGGAAATCAATCCGGGGATGGAATGTAGCACCGCCGGGTTCCGGGAAGAACAAAACCTCGGCGAATAACCGGTATATCAATTTTTCCAAAGGTTTCCGGCCGGCCATCTCCGGATCTTCAAAAAAGGCTTCCACCTTGCGCTGGCAATCGAACTCGGGCTTAAAGGCGTATTGGTGAAATGCCGTTTCTGTCAGAAACGTTTTCCGAACCCAGTCTGCCTCCTCGTTAAACCATTCTTCCAACAGCATTTGGGTGATAAAAGGCCGGCAAAATCGCTCCTCGTCGAAGGGGATTCCACGAGATGGAAACTCCTCCAGGGTGACAGGCAAGGCTGGACGGAAGCGGCCCATCAATCCTTCAACCTGGTCGATAGGAATTTCCCAAATCCGGAAAAAGCCCAGGATATGGTCGATGCGATAGGCGTCAAAATACCTGGACAAATGTGTCATGCGGTCGCGCCACCACCGGTAGTTGTCTTTGGCCATTTCCTCCCACTTATAGGTAGGGAAGCCCCAGTTTTGTCCGTTTTCCGAAAATGGGTCGGGAGGTGCTCCTGCCTGCCCATCCATGTTGTACAATCGTGGAGCAACCCAGGCATCTACACTGTGACGGTAAATTCCGATCGGCAGGTCGCCTTTCAGCACCACCCCCTGCTCCCGGGCGTAATGTGTGGTTTGACGCAGCTGCTCGTCGAGATAGAATTGCTGGAAATAGAAAAATGCAATATCCTGGAAGGAAGAAGCTTCCGGAGAAGCCAGGACGGTCAGCAGATCGGCATGGTAAACCGCATGGTCTTTCCACTGCGAAAAATCTGCCGTTTGATAATGATCCCGCAAGTAACAAAAGACGGCATAAGGCTCCAGCCAGTACCTGTTCTCTTCAAAAAACGCCTGAAAAGCAGGGCTTTTCAGGAATGCAGTAGACTGAGCGTCGAAAACCTTTCTTCCCCAGGATTTTTTCAAATTGATTACCTCGTCGTAATCTACGGTAGGCGATTGATTCAGCCGCTTACGGGCATCGGATAAGGCTTTTTTCCCTATAATCTTTTCCGCGCCAGGGATTGCGTCCAATGCCAGGAACATAGGGTGCAATGCAAATACGGTAATAGCCGAATAAGGATACGAGTCGGTCCAGGTATAGTTTACGGTGGTGTCGTTTACCGGTAATACCTGAAGCATGCGCAGCCCCGTCTTCTTTGCCCAATCCACCATGAGTTGCAGGTCGCGGAACTCTCCCACCCCAAGGCTCTTTTCACTGCGAAGGGAAAAAACGGGAATGGCAACCCCGGCGCCTTTCCATGGCGCCCAGGGCGATTGAAAGTATTCGTCGGAGAGTACGAAATACTCTGGATGCTCATTGGCTTCGAGGCTGGACCAGCGGCGGTTGGGACCCTGTTCGTAGGTAATCCAGCGCTTGGATGCCGGATCGTACACACCGTATTTGTACTCAAAAGAACCCGAGGCGGGCAGATCGGCCTCCAGGGTCCAAACAGGGAAATCGGCGTTTCCCAGAAGCAACGGATTAGCTGTATTCCATTCTCCCAACTCTGGCAAACTGCCGGTCAGCGCGAACTGCATACCTTCCGGAATGCGGGCGGCGGCAAGCTGGAAACGGAACGTCGTTCCCGCCCCCGTCTGAGCGGTTTTGGACGGCTTTAGCACCGCTTTCTGCTTAAAGATCACATCGCAAAAGGCGGAACTAATAAACGGGGTGTCTGCATGGGTGGCAGACCTCCAGGTATCCTGCAGGCAGATCCGTTCGCGGTTTCTTGGGATGCGCGCCATGCGCAGGTTGCCGCCTTCAGGTTGGACCCCTCCTTGTTCGTCGAGCAAGACATATTGATACTCAAAGGATGCCGGAGCTTTCTTCAACGGAATAGAGGCTTGCCAGAATCCTTCTCCCAGGTAGTTCATAACCAGCGGAGCGGCGGGATCGCCCTTGCCCAGTTCGGGCAAAGAGCCGGAAATAGCCAGTTGCTGCCCCCAATGGGTTTGATAATGGATTTGAAAGGTAATCGTCATCGGAGCGAAAATTTTGCGGCCCAAATATACGCAAAAACTGGAGGGCCTGACGTTTTAAGGCGCAGGCAATCTTCCGGATGAAATTTTTTATTTTTTTTTCAAAAACAGCTTGCGCATCCGGTTCAAGTTATTTTATATTTGCATCCACAAAAGCGAAAAACGCCTACGCGGATGTAGCTCAGTTGGTAGAGCGCAACCTTGCCAAGGTTGAGGTCGCGGGTTCGAGTCTCGTCATCCGCTCAAAAGCCTTCCACTTCGGAAGGCTTTTTTCGTTACAGCGGCTTTGATTTTGCGTTTGCCGCATCTTTGGCTTTTTTCAGGATAAATCCTTTAATGGCAAGGACCTCCTCCCTGGAAAGTCTTCCGGCCCAAGTTGGCATGCCGTTTGGCAGCAACATCCCCTCCAGGACGACTTGCTCAAAAGCCGCAGAAAGCAAAAACGGGCAATGCGCCAAACCGGGCGCTACCCCACCTCCGGTTTCAGCCACTACATGGCGCTCAGCCCATTATTTGTTGAATAAACCTGCTGTTTGGCACGCCACCCATGGAGTGAAAACAGCAATCAAAATGTAATCTATTACATTTTTAAATAATTAACTTTCTAAAAAAAACGACACAAAAACACATAAAAAATTATAAATCAATTATTTATAAATAAATAATGAAATAAGAAAAAAACGGCAAATATTATGTCTATGAAAGCATAATTATCGCGATAGTTTGCATAAATTTGTGTAAAACCAGAAGTTATTGCCCAAATTCTCACTTAATGTAACGGATTGCATGAACACAGTAAAAAAAGACATTACCATTTACGATATTGCCCAGCAAATCGGCGTTTCACCCGCCACAGTAAGCAGGGCGCTGAACAACAAACCGTTCATCAGTGAGAAGACAAAGAACAAAATTTTCAAGGTGGCCAAGGAGTTGGGTTACCGGCACAACAACTTTGCCAGCAATTTGCGGAAGCAGAAGTCGCACACCATTGGGATCATTATTCACGAACTAAAAAGCAACTTCACCACCCTTGTACTGGCAGGCATAGAAAAAGCAGCCACACTCTCCGGGTACGATCTGATCATTGCCCACTCTTCGGAATCGGTTGAAAAGGAAATCGCAAACGCCAATAACCTCTTCCATAAACGAGTGGATGGCGTCATCGCCTCCCTTTCTTTTGAAACGGACAATCTGGAGCATTTCGCCCCATACAAAGACAAAAATATTCCTGTCATCTTCTTTGACCGTGTAGAAGAGGACTCCCCAACAACCAAGGTGATCATCGACAACTACAAATCCGGGTATATCGCCACCAGGCATTTGATCGAACAGGGGTGCAAGCGCATCATTCTGATAGCCGGCAGCCAGAAACGAAACGTTTACTTCCAACGGTACAAAGGCTACGCCGACGCGCTAAGGGATCATCAAATGGATATTGCCAAAGACAGGATCTTCATCAACGACCTAAGCGAGCCGGCTGTTGAAAACGTCGTTGATCAGATACTCAAAATGAACCCTGCTCCTGATGGCGCTTTCATCACCAACGACTTTACCGCAGCCGTATTCATGAAAAAGATCAAGGAAAAAGGCCTCCGCATTCCCGACGACATTGCCGTAGTCGGTTTTAACAACGACGCCATCAGCCGGATGATTGAACCGGAACTCACCACCATTAACTATCCTGGTTTCCAGGTTGGCGAAGTCGCCGCAACCCACCTCATTAACCACCTTCAGGGCAAAGCCAATCTGAAAGACATGTCCACCATCATTATTCATTCCGAACTGATCGTCCGGAAGTCATCGATCAAACCAAACAGCGGTCAGTAAGAACACCGAGGCTTTACAAATAATCAAAAAAATATATGCTATGAGCAGTTTAACCTGGATGATCTTATCTTCTATCTTTTTATGGACCGGGTCGGAACCGTATCGCATTCAGCATGATGCACAAGTTCAGGAACCTGGGCTCAAAGACGTTTTTTCGGGCGATTTCTTTGTCGGCGCAGCCCTAAATGCCAACCAAATCATGGAGCAAGACGCGTTGGCCAAGGACCTGATCCCTGCGCAGTTCAATTCGGTTACTGCCGAGAACATCATGAAATGCGAAATTATCCACCCTACCTGGGCGGACTATAATTTTACCCTGGCCGACAAACTGGCGGATTACAGCGATCGGCATCAAATGCAGTTTATCGGGCATACGCTGATCTGGCACAGTCAATTGGCGCCGTTCGTCCGGCAAATAAAATCCCCGGACTCTCTTGATCTGTTCATGAAAAATCACATCACGACCATTGCTTCCAGGTATAAAGGCAAAGTGGACGGCTGGGATGTTGTCAATGAAGCGCTGGAGGAAGACGGATCCATGCGTAAAAGCATCTTTTACAACCTGCTCGGCGATGCGTACATCGAAAAAGCCTTCCAATACGCGCAAACTGCGGCCCCTGATGCGGAGCTATACTACAACGACTACAATATCGAACAGCCTGCCAAGCGAGCCGGCGCCATCGCCCTCATTAAAAAGCTGAAGGAGAAAGGAATCCGTATCGACGGGGTTGGCATCCAAGGGCACTGGAGTATTAATTCCCTGAATCTGCAACATATCGAGGAAAGTATCACCGCATTTTCTGCCCTGGGCGTAAAAGTCATGTTCACCGAGCTGGACCTTACCGTGCTCCCCAATCCCTGGGAGCTCCGCGGTGCGGATGTCAATCAGAATTTCCAAAATAACCCGGCCATGAACCCATATCCCCAGAGCTTGCCCGACTCGGTTAACGCTGTGCTGGCAGACAAGTATAAAGCCCTTTTCGCTTTGTTTTTGAAGCACAAGGAAAGTATCTCCCGGATCACCTTCTGGGGGGTTAGCGATCGCAACTCCTGGCTGAACAACTGGCCGATACGGAACCGGACCAATTACCCTTTGGTGTTTGACCGGAATTACCAGCCAAAGCCCGCTTATTACAGCATTCTCTCCCTGAAGAAATAAAAACCCAAACCAGCCTAAAACCAAAGCGCTCATTATGAATAATGCAAGTCACAAATTATCGGTTGTAGAAAAAATCGGGTACAGCCTGGGGGACCTTGCCGCCAATTTGATTTTTCAGACACTGGTCACTTTCCTGGCGTATTTTTATACCGACGTGTATCAGATACCTGCAGCAGCAGCCAGCTTTATCATGACCTTCTTCGGGTTTGTAGGCGCCTTCGCCAATGTCATTGTCGGGATCCTGGCGGACCGGACCAATACCCGGTGGGGAAAGTTCCGGCCTTGGATACTTTGGTCTGCCGTTCCCTTTGGAGTGATCTCCCTGCTTGCATTCAGCACCCCCGATCTGGGCATGAACGGAAAAATTGCCTATGCCTCCATCACCTACTTTCTGCTGGTCATCATATACTCTGCCAACAACCTTCCTTACTCAGCGCTTAGCGGGGTTTTGACCGGCGACATGAGGGAGCGCAATAGTTTATCCTCCTACCGGTTTGTGGCTGTGATGGTGGCTCAGTTTATCATTCAGGCGCTTCTACTCCCGCTGGCCCTGTCCCTTGGGCACGGGGATAAGGCCGTAGGATTCGAAAAAGTTATGCTGTTCTTTGCCATTATTGGCACCATTTGCTTTTTCATTACTTTCCTGACTACCCGGGAACGCATTCGGCCTCCAAAAGAACAAAAGAATCCGGTTCTGACCGACCTCCGGGATTTGTCGAAGAATAAGCCCTGGGTAGTAATGTTGGCGCTCACCATACTCGTTTTCATCACGCTGGTGCTGAAAGGGAATATGTATATCTATTATTTTGTTAATTATCTCGACGAACAGGCCCTGTCCGGCTTTCTCGAGCGTGTTGGTTTTAATGGCGCCATAGGTGGGTTAAACGCCTTCATCACCGGAATGGGCCTGGGAGAATTCCAATGGCCCAAAGACGCGCCGACTTCAGCAAACAGCTTGTTCAATGCCTCTGGGATTGTATTCATGATCCTGGGCATCGTTTTTTCCAAACCTTTAGCCGACAAATACGGCAAGCGGAATATTTTCGGAATCTTTCTTGCGTTGTCTGCCGTTTCCCTTATTCTCTTCAATTTTTACTCCCCCCTCGCCATAGCGGCAGTGTTTATCACACAAATCGCCCATGGTTTTCTGTATGGCGTCACCATTCCCATCCTGTGGGCAATGATTGCCGATGTAGCGGATTACAGCGAATGGAAGAACAACCGGCGGGCAACCGCAATCATTTTTTCTGCGATGGTTTTTGGGTTGAAGATCGGGATCAGCATTGGAGGCGGACTCGCGGCCTTTATCCTGAGCGCCGGCCGCTATGTCGCCGGAGCTTCTGAGCAAACCATTGAAGCGGTGCGATACATCAAGCTTTCCGTAAGCGTCTTTCCGGGGCTGATTTTCCTGGTTGGCGCTTCCACTTTATTCCTTTATGAAATCAATAAGAAAATGGAGATGTCCATTGAGCAGGAACTGAAACAGAGAAGAGAAAAACCTATTGTTTAATTGAAAAAATTACCAGCCATGCCGGAAGATCCTATCCAGCACATAGATTTTGACCTGCTCGATCAACATGCGCTTTCTGCTCCTCTGGTTACCGGCCTTTTCACAGCCGACCCCTCTGCACATGTCTTTGAAGACCGGATTTATATCTATCCTTCTCACGATATTGAAGCCGGGATTCCCTTCGACGACCTGGGCAGTCACTTTGCCATGGAGGACTACCACGTTTTTTCCATGGATGATCCGTCTGGGCCGTTAACCGATCATGGCGTGGCACTCCATATCAACGACGTTCCCTGGGCGGAAAAACAAATGTGGGCGCCCGATGCCGCCTGCAAAGACAGAAAATATTACCTGTTTTTTCCCGCCAAACGTCCGGATGGGATCTTTCAGATCGGCGTCGCGGTAAGCAGCCGGCCTGAAGGGCCGTTCGTTCCTCATGCAGAACCAATCAAAGGAAGCTATTCCATCGACCCGGCGGTATTCCAGGATGACGACGGCCGGTATTACATGTACTTTGGCGGGATCTGGGGCGGGCAACTACAATCTTACCGCAACAACGCCTTCTCTCCCGACCACCGGGAACCCGGCGCTAAGGAACCGGCCTTGGGCCCCAGGGTTGCCGAAATGACCTCCGACCTTCTGGGGTTCGCCGAGGAAGTCCGGGAAATCCTGATAATCGATGAAAACGGCGCTCCTTTGTCCGCCGGAGACAACGACCGTCGTTTTTTCGAAGCCTCCTGGATGCACAAGTATCAGGGGAAATACTATTTCTCCTATAGCACCGGGGACACCCATTTCCTGTGTTACGCCATTGGCAGCAATCCCTACGGACCATTCACCTACGCCGGCCGTATCCTCAACCCAGTCGTTGGCTGGACCAGCCACCACTCCATATGCGAATTCAGAGGAAAATGGTATTTGTTCTACCATGATTCGAGCCTCTCCAAAGGAATAACCCATTTGAGGAGCATCAAGGTGGCTGAATTGACGTACGATGACGACGGCAAAATTGTCACCCTTGACCCTTATCCCGGGTTGGGTTTTTGATTAAACATAGAATCAAATCCTCTTTCCGCTCCTTCAAAATAAAAAAACCTGACAGAATTGCAGGCAATCTGTATCTTTGCGCCCTGGGGAAGAGCCCCCCATGGAATTTTATTTCCATGCCTGGAATAAATCGAAACTTTTCTGTTGATGAGCCATTTGCCGCAATCCGTCTCCCATCGGAACCCGCACGAATACGATGGGCATATTTTTGAAAACCCATCCCTTGCGACGGACAGCCGCCAGAGCCGAAAGTTTTATATCGAAAGTTATGGCTGCCAGATGAACTTCTCCGACAGCGAGATAGTAGCCTCCATTCTGTCTGAGATCCAGTACCAGCCTACGCGCGATCTGACCGAAGCCGACCTGATCCTGATCAATACCTGTTCTATCCGGGAGAAAGCGGAAGAAACCGTGCGCAAACGCCTGAGCGCATTCCAGGCTGTCAAAAAACAGAAACCCGGATTGACGATTGGCGTTTTGGGTTGCATGGCGGAACGCCTGAAAACCCGGTTTCTGGAAGAGGAAAAGCTGGTGGATCTTGTCGTTGGACCGGATTCCTACCGCGACTTGCCGGCGTTGCTGGACGTCGTAGAGGAAGGGGAAAAAGGCATCAATGTCTTTCTTTCCAGGGAAGAAACCTATGCCGATATAAGCCCCCTCCGCCTGGGGTCGAACGGAGTAACTGCTTTCATTTCCATCATGCGGGGTTGCGACAATATGTGTTCGTTCTGCGTGGTCCCCTTTACACGGGGCCGTGAACGCAGCCGGGATGCCTTCAGTATTGTTGCGGAAGCCGCCAGCCTCTTTGAAAACGGGTTCCGGGAAGTTACGCTTCTTGGTCAGAATGTGGACTCCTACAAATGGGAGAATCCGGAAACCGGAGAAATCGTTTCTTTCGCCCGCTTGCTCGAGATGACAGCCGGCACTCATCCCAAACTCAGAGTCCGGTTTTCTACTTCCCATCCCAAGGATATCACGGACGAGGTGTTGCATATCATGGCTGAATACCCGAATATCTGCAACTACATCCATCTACCCGTTCAATCCGGCAACAGCCGCATCCTGGAGATGATGAACCGCACCTACGACCGGGAATGGTATATGGAGCGTATTGAAGCCATTCGGAGAATCATACCCGAGTGCGCTGTTTCTTCGGATATCATTACCGGATTCTGTTCGGAAACCGAAGCGGAACACCAGGATACCCTATCGATGATCGAATACGCAGATTACTGCATGTCCTATATGTTCGCTTACTCGGAGCGCCCCGGCACCCTGGCTGCGCGAAAATTTCCGGACGACGTTCCTGAGGAGGTCAAGAAACGCCGCCTGCAGGAAGTAATCCGGCTGCAGACCCAGGTGTCGTTCCGGCACAACAAAAGAGACATTGGGAAAGTGGTTGAAGTGCTCGTTGAAGGCGATTCCAAACGCTCCAGTGAGGATTTTTGCGGAAGGAACTCTCAGAATAAAATGGTCGTATTCCCCAAAAAACCAGGCGTTCAGCCTGGCGACTATGTTCAGGTGAAAATCCTGGACGCCACCAGCGCCACCCTGCTTGGACAAATCGCCGAGCCTTCCGACATTGAATAAATTGCCCCAAACTTTTGGAAAACAGCATGCACATGGAGGAAATTCAGTCCATTAAACAGCGGTTCGGGATTGTCGGCCAATCCCTCCTATTGGACAGAGCCTTGCGAACGGCACTCCGGGTCGCCTCCACCGATTTGAGCGTGTTGATCATGGGGGAAAGCGGGGTTGGAAAAGAGATATTCTCCAAGATCATCCATTCCAACAGCCCAAGGAAGCATGCCAAATCCATTGCGATCAACTGCGGCGCCATCCCGGAAGGCACTATCAATTCAGAACTGTTCGGCCATGAAAAAGGCGCGTTTACCGGCGCTGCCGGCGAACGCAAAGGATATTTTGAAACATATAATGGCGGCACGATTTTTCTGGATGAAATCGGAGAAATGCCCCTCGACACGCAAGCCTACCTCTTACGGATACTCGAATCCGGGGAGTTCATCCGCGTGGGTTCCAGCCAGGTTCTCAAGACCAACGTCCGGATCATCGCAGCCACCAATGTAGACCTGGAAGATCTGATCAAAAAGAACAAATTCCGGGAGGACCTGTACTACCGGCTGAATACCGTTTCCATCAAAGTGCCGGCCCTGCGCGAACGCAGAGAAGACATTTTCATGCTGTTCCGGAAATTCTCGATCGATATTGCCGAACGGTACCACTTTGCGCCGATCCAACTCGACCCGGAAGCCCGAATGATTCTGGAAACATACCACTGGCCAGGAAACATCCGGGAACTGAAAAATATCGCCGAAAAAGTGTCGATTCTTTCCGAAGACCGGAAGTTGACAGCCGAAAAACTATTGGAGTTCCTCCCCAATTTCAAGGAACGATCGATGTCTTTGCTTCCCCAACCCCATGTGGAATCCACGGGAATGCAGGAACGCGAAATTTTGTATAAGCTGCTTTTCGATATGAAGGGCGACCTGAACGATTTAAAAAAATTGGTGCTCGGTCTAATCCGCAGCAACGACCTGCGGATGCCTGACTCCCGCGCTTTAAAATCACTGGAACCCGCCTTTCCGATTGCCGACAGCCTCCTGCCTTCCCTTCCGGATACTGCTGCACGCCTTTCCAATTCCGACGAGGATCAGGACGTTGCCAGCGAACCCATACGGCATCAGCATGGGCAACTAAAACCGGTAATACTACCCATTCATCACGACCAGACCGGATTGGTGAAAATGAGCAATGCCGAGGTAGTTGACGACAATCTCCGGCTGGAGGACCACGAAAAACAACTGATCCAGCGCGCTTTGCGAAAATTCAATGGCAGGCGAAAAGAAGCCGCCCAGGAACTCGGGATCTCCGAACGAACGCTTTATCGCAAGATCCGTCAATACAACCTATGATCGCTTCTATCGAACCGTGCGTTACCCGGCCGCCTTTGCGCCTCAATGCTCCCCTTTCCCGTTTTGCCATTTACAGTGTAATGGTGATCATGATTCAGGGATGCTATTCTTTCCGGGGAGTAAGCCTGGATCCAACGATCCAGTCCTACTTCATTACCCCTTTTGTCAACAACGCCGAAAACGCCTTGCCCTCTCTTGCTCAAACACTCGAAGACGCATTGAGGGAGAAAATCCGCACCGAGTCCCGGCTGGTTTATAATGATTCCGAACCGGACATCGAATTTCGGGGAACCCTGGTTGATTACCGCATAACGGCCGAAGCGCCGCGAACGGGCGAGGTGACGGCTATTAACCGGCTTACCATCACGCTGGCCGTGGAATATTTCAATAACCAAACCGACAAACAGGTCTGGAAGCGAAATTTTTCCTTTTTTTACGACTTCCCTTCCGACCGGGATTTTTCTTCCATTGAATCCGACGCCCTTCGCACGATTACCAGCCAGTTGATGGAAGATATTTTTAATGCGGCATTTTCGGATTGGTAAAGCCTAGGTGAATTCATTACGAAGGGCGGCAAAAAAGTGCAAACAGTGCGGGTTTCGCATGGAATCCGGATTTGCAACCTGATGAATATCCCTTCCCATCAGTATTTTCTTCACCGGGGTTTCCATTTTCTTTCCACTGATAGTGTAGGGGATTTCCGGAACGGCAATAATGACATCCGGAATATGTCTTGGGGAAAAATCGGATCGGAGCTGCTGCCGTATCGCCCCTTTAAGCGTTTCGTCCAAGATGGCGCCTTCGGCCAGAACGACAAAAAGAGGCATAAAATCCTTTCCTCCAACCATTTCCAGATGTACAACAAGGCTGTCCTTTATTTCCGGAATCTTGTCTACCGAGCGATATATCTCGGCGGTCCCGATTCGCACGCCCTGCCTGTTCAGTGTGGCGTCCGACCGGCCGTAAATGATCAGGGAGCCGCGCTCTGTAATTTCCACCCAGTCGCCATGCCGCCAAAGCCCAGGATAGATTTCAAAATAGCTCTCGAGGTAGCGCTTGTTGCCGTGATCATTCCAGAAAAATACCGGTATGGAAGGCATAGGTTTTGCGATCACCATTTCCCCTACCTGCCCGGTGAGCCGGCGGCCTGAATCGTCCAGAGCATACAGCGCGCAGCCCAGGGACCTGCACTGGATCTCTCCCTGGTAAACCGGTTCCCATGGGCATCCCCCAACAAAAGCCGTGCAAACATCGGTACCCCCGCTCATAGAGCATAGCCAGACATCAGGTTTCACCTTCTCCCTGACATAGGCAAATACCTCCGCAGGCAAGGGAGATCCCGTAGAGCCGATCGAACGAAGCATTGATAAGTCATAAGCGCCGGCGGGCGCCACCCCATCCTTCATGCACGCCACAAGAAAAGGAGCGCTGGCGCCAAAATGATGAATTCCCATTCTCGACGCCATATCCCAAAGCACCTTCAGACTGGGAAAACCCGGACTGCCATCGTAAAGGACGACGGTGGCGCCTAAAAGCAATGCCGCCTGAACAAAATTCCACATCATCCATCCTGTTGTCGTGTACCAGAAAAACCGTTCTCCGGGGTGGACGTCGTTGTGAAAAGCAAGGTATTTATAATGCTCCAGCAGAACGCCTCCATGCCCGTGGGTAATCGCTTTTGGGGCGCCCGTAGTGCCCGACGAATACAGCACCCAAATGGGATGGTCAAATGGAAGCGGCACAAAAGAAAGGGAAGCCTCTTTATCTTCCACAACCTCATCCCAGCAGGTAAATGCCATGGGCAGATCATGGTCCTTTCGGATTTCCAGATAGGGAACGAGAACCAGGTGCTCCAGGTCCGGCAGGCCGCCGGCAAGGTCTGCCAACTCCTCCATCCGGGAAAAACGCTTTCCTCCATAGACGTATCCGTCTACCGCAATCAACACCTTGGGGTTGATCTGCCGGAAACGGTCCAGAACACTGCTTATGCCAAAATCAGGGGAACAGCTCGACCAAATTGCTCCCATCGAGCAACAGGCCAGAAAAGCTACCGTTGCTTCGGGGATAGTAGGTAAATAAGCCGCTACGCGGTCGCCGGATTGAACCCCATGCCGTTTCAACCAGGAAGCTGCCGCAGCCACCTGGCTTTTAAGTTCGGCCCATGAAATAGATTTACCTTCCGGGAGTATCTCTGATTGGAAAAGAATAGCCGGCCGGTCATTCGAAGCAGCCCGAAAAACATGCTCCGCGTAGTTCAACGTGCTGCCTGGAAACCATTTGGCCCCAGGCATTGAGGCATCCTCCAGGACGCACCGGTAAGGCGAATAGCTCTGAATGCCGAAATAGTGCCAGATGCTTTCCCAAAAAAGTTCGGGATTATCCACCGACCATTCCCAAAGCTGGCGGTAATCCACGAATTCCAATCCTTTTTCTCTCCGAAGCCATTTGTTGTAATGAGTAAGGTTGCAATCCTCAATAAAAGACGCCGGGGGAGACCAAATCACGGGAGGTTGAGGCCGGTTTGCCATACACGATCATGTCTGCTTAATGGAAAGATACGTAATCCCAATATAAGATCAAATACCTCCCGTTGCCAACCAATGATGGAAATCTGGCTTTTCAAATCCGGCGATTTCGTATCATTGCTTTACAAAGCCGATACACCATGACCAGACGCGCTACGACCGCCGGAATCCTTGCTGTGTTAGTTCTGACCGGCGCTTTAATTGCTCTGCGGTTCCCGGATATCCTCGCTTCAAAGAAAGGAATGGTAATCGAGCCATACGGCGATGGTATGAAAGCCTATATGTCTCCGATTTTCCATGCGGGGTACGACAGCACCTTTTCCCACTTTCAGGGGATGAACTATCCCTACGGCGACCACCTGGTCATGTCTGATCCTCAACCTGTTCTGGCTAATGTATTAAAGATGGTCTTTAAACCTGGAGACCAGTTGGTTCGCGTCGGAATCACCTGGACGCATTACCTTATGCTGCTTTCCATTATGGGAAGCGCTTTATTCCTTTTTCTTTTGTTCCGGGAATTACAGCTCCCAATTGGATACTCCGTATGGATTGCTACGGCGTTGAGTTTCATGGCGCCGATGGTAGCCCGGATGGCTTATCATTTCGGGCTGGCTCAGCCGGCAGCCGTGCCGGTCATTTTATTTTTATTGATGCGGTTTTACCAAAGCCGGCGATGGATAACAAGCTTGCTTATAGGTTTTTCGGTGCTGTTTTTTTCGCTCTTGCACCTTCATTTTTTCGGGCTTTTGGCGTTGGCCCTCTCCTTGTTTTTTCTGATGGAATTCCTCATTGAAATTTCCTGGAAGCGCCTTGCCTTCCTTGCCGGCCATTTTGGAATACAAATAGGTTTGCCCTTAGCGCTTCTTATGGCTTGGCTTTATGGCGGACAGACCGTCGGAGACCGGTCTTCCCAGCCCTGGGGCTTTCTTCATTACCGGGCGAAGCTGGATGGGATCTTTGTTTCCCTGGACCAGCCGCATTTCAGGTTTGCCGACCGTTGGCTTACTCCTTTGAGGACATTGGATGTGGAAGCGGCTAATTATATTGGCCTTGTTGCCGGAGCGGTTTTTTTTGTACTGCTTTGGAGGTTTATCCGATGGAAAGGTAAAAATCCTTTACTCCCGGAAACCGTTCCCCACCGGGTATTTCTGACACACTTGTTTTGGGTGGGAGCTATTACGTTGGTTTTTGCGCTTGGCTTTCCTTTTATCCTTCCCGGTATGGATTCGTTGCTGAAATACCTTGGCCCATTGCAGCAATTCCGGGCACTGGGCCGTTTTTCGTGGATGTTTTTTTACACGGCCAATATTATTGCTTTTACCTGGGCATGGCATTCGCTGTCTGGCAGAAAATGGGTTATGCCAGCCCTTGCCTTGATTTTAGGCATGGAAGCTTTCTTTTTCATCCAACACCGGGATTTGAAACTCGATCCTATCCCTGGCCTCCAGGAAGCTATGCCGCTCACCCAGAAAGCGTTTTTGGATCCGGGGGATTATCAAGCCAGCCTGACCGTTCCGTTTTTCCATCTGGGCAGCGAAAACTTTTGGTTGGAACCCGAAGGTTTTATCCAGCAGGAAGCAATGGTTTTGGCTATGCGGACAGGTATCCCTATGATGAACGCGATGATGTCGCGCACCTCCCTGAGTCAGACCTACAACCTTTTACAACTGGTTTCCGAGCCTTACCGCAAGCCGGCCGTACTGGAGGATTTGCCGTCGCAGAAACCCCTTTTGCTGCTTCGGGACGAACAACGTTTTGCCTTGCAGGCGCCCCGGTGGGATCATTTTGCCGACACTTCCGGTATGGAATGGGTATATGCGAAAGACCGGCTTAAAGTGTTTACCCTTCCCTTATCTTATTTTAATAAAAGCCTGGAACGCCGAAGGCAGTCGGTTTTGGAAGAAATGAATGCAGATAGTTTAACCGAACGGAATGGATACCTGGTTACTGACGGCGACGCCGGGTTCGTCCATCAAAACTGGGACGATCAGGAAGGAGAATATACCTACCAGGGCAAAGGCGGGTTTAGCGGAACAATGAAAAAAGCTAACCGGGTTTTCGAAGGCCATCTGCCCAGCCAGGTTGACGGCCAGCGCATGGTGTTTTCAGTGTGGATGTACCTCCGGGAAGACCTACGGCCGAGAACCGATTTGCTGCTCGAAGAGTTAGATCCCGGCACCAAAGCACAAATCCAGCAGATAGCCGTTCAGGCACATAGTTGGGCAACCGTTTTTGACCCCAACGGATGGGCCCTCATCGAAGTTCCGTTTACCCAAACCAAAACAAATTCCATTCTCCGGGTGACTTTCCAGAACAAAGCGATGGGCAATGCCCCGCTTATGCTTGATGAACTATTGATACGCCCCGAAAACGTCCACATATTTCAGCGCCAAGCGGGTTATTTCTGGAAAGACAACCGGTTTTATCCGGAGAAATAACTTGACTCTATCAGGGCATAACCGGCCGGCACTTTTCACGTATACTACTCGCATAAAAGGAATATCAATGTATGGACTAACGCGATACGACATCAAGAAAGGCAACCATTTTTGCTGGCCCAGAATCCTTAAATCCAGGAACCGCGTGCATGCCGTTCTATGGAAAGTTATTTTCGAGGAGAACTGTAATTATAATCTTGGGAATAACGATCAGGAGGACTGGAACAAGGTGCTGGGCATTTATTTTAATTTTCTTAACCCCAGAGACAATACGGTAATGGTTGGTTGGAGATACCGGCCAGAGCGCGATATTATTGAGCTCAATGCGTATTACCATCTGAACAAACGGACCATCTATACTGAAAGTCTGATGCAGATCCGACGGAAAGAAGCGGTCTTCTTCGCTATCCGGATCGACTGGAATGCCCGCAAGTACCATGTCTCCATGGAGTCCCCGAAATCTGGCGCAAAAGCCTATCACGAAATACCCTTTGCCCACTCTGAAAAACGCTTTTGGGAGATAAATTTCTACTTTGGCGGGAACCGGCCCAGTCCCCAGGAGATCAGCATCTGGAAGGGAAATATTGAAGAAAGGGATTGGCCAAAAACGACGAAAGCATAGCCGGATACGCTATGCTTTCGTTTTATTTGGGTGAAAGACCGGACTCGAACCGGCGGCCTCCAGAGCCACAATCTGGCGCTCTAACCTACTGAGCTACAATCACCATCTTGCCTTCTTAAAAAGGCGACTGCAAATATAGCATGCCTGCCGGTTTTATGCCAACATGCACACCTATTTTTTTAACAACGTTCCCCGTTAAAAAAGTTCCTGGAACTACCTGCCGGATTTCTTTTTCTTTCTTCGATTGTTATTTTTCTCCCATTCGTATTTTTCCCGTTTCCACAGGACGTACCGGAGGCTGATGCCCGTCTGGCTATAAAAGGTTTTTTCTCCCCCGCTGATGTTGATAGCAGGTTTGAAGTCCCAGCTCAGATTGACCTTGCTAATGGTGATCTCAACGCCTGCCATGACGTCGATCCCAAAGGGGTCTTTTAATTTTTCGGTTCCCAAGGCTTCGCTGGTCCATCCTTTGTGAACACCTCCGCCGACGTACAGGTTGAGGTTTCGAACCAGGAGCGGCTGGTGGACAACACCCATGAGGGTCAGCGCGGTTTCATCGCGCTGAAGGCTTGATTGAACGATCAACTCTCCGGTGATATTCTCATAAACGCGTTGCCGTATGGTCAGGCCCCAATCGGTACCCAGGCGAATCCCGGCGGCAGTATTGTACGATTGGGCAAAGGTTTGGGCGCCCAATCCGGCAAATCCAATGAGTAGTAACAAATATTTCATGTTCAGCGAACGCCCCTGCGCTTCGGCGTAGTGCCGGAGGCCAACATATTGAGAAAATTTTAACATTTACAGACGGGTCAATCAAAATCGAAAAAAGAATCGTACTGGTTGCGATGGCCAGCTTCCCGGACAGGCGTTTTGATGGGGGCATCCAGGTCAAGAACGTTTTCATCGTCATTTGCCTGAAGCAACAAGGAGGACTTTTCGTCTCCCAGCAATAGGGATTCGCCTTTCTTTTCCCATTCTTCCAGCATTTTAAGCCCCTCCTCTTCGAATATGCCGTTCTGGAGGTCGATCGACTCCATGAACTTGGAGGAAACCTGCATGAAATTTTCCATTTCGCCCACTTTACTGGCAACGTCCTCAGTAATAGCTTCCATGGCGGCATCGAACATAGCGCGTTTGTCCGGGTCGCCGCTCATTACGCTCATAGCCGAGCGCATGGCGCTATGGCTGGCATGGATGGCTTTGCGCTCCTGTTCTTTTACCATAACCTGATCCTGAATGTCTTCCATCAGGACCTGTGAGTTCTCATACATTTTTGTCAGCACCCGGTATAGCACTTCCATTTTCCGGTAAAGGTCTTCCAGGCGCATATTGGACTCCTGCAAACGTCCGGCTTTGCGGGACTTAAGGATCATCACGTTCTGCTTGTTGCTGGCTTTTGCTTCACTGGCCAGGTTCAGGTTGCTTTCGATCTCTTTTTTATTGTTGTAAATAATCTCTTTCAATTTATGCATCTGCCCCCGGAGCCTGCCGATTTGTTTGTTCATTTCGCGAAGGTTCTTTTGAAGGTTCTCCACATAACCTTTGAGGATCGCGATGGGATCTACCTTGACAAACATACTGGTAATGGACCGCATGATACTTTTGTACATGTACCATACCAGATTCCGCATTTTGGGATCGAGGACCATGTACAGCAAGGCGCTGAAGGCAAGGATCATACCGGTGAGAACCAAAACATTCCGGGCCAGCGCAATAAGCAGCGGCAAAAATGAGATGGTCAGAATACCTAAACCGGCGATGATGGCAACGAGAAAAATGGCGCCGGTAACTCCTTCCGGACGCTGCCAGAATGTTTTTTTGGATGATTCAGTAGTCATAAAGGTGCTTATTGGAGATATGTATTGATTTTTTCCAGATCGGTCTGGATTTGATGCAGGAGGAGTTCCTTGGCGGAAGCGAAATCCGCCTGAGTTCCCTGGATTGTACGGGCGGACTGGTCTTTCTGCATTTGAATCTGGCCAATTTTGGACTGAAGCTGAACAATTTCGTCTTGCAGCATCTGAATTTGTTTGGTTTTCGCTTCCAGTTCCCTGGAGGAAGCGGCGATTTCTTCCTCCTTGGCGTCCACCTGAGCGGCGGTTTGTTTGGCAACCGCTTCCTGAAACTTAACGGTTTCCTGCTCTAAAACGTTTAAATAGTGGTTCGCAGAATCAGCGATCTGATTTTTGGAGACCCCTAGGGTTTTTGCAACGGCAAAAGCAGATTGATATCTGGTGGGTTCATCCATAGACATATCCTGAAGCGATTGCAGGGATTTCCGGAATTCCAGATAATCGAACCCTTCCTGGTTGTGTTTCTGGAACGCTTCCAGAAGGATGTCCAGAAAGCGCGATGGCGATCCTGACGGTCCGGCGGCGGAGCTGGCCGGAGCGGTTACTTCCTGTTCTGTTCCGGCGCCGGATTGGCCGGAAGAAGGAGAAGGAGGCCGGGAATCCTCTTCTTCGATAACGAACAGGCGTTTCAGGTTTTTTAAAACATCCTTCATTCCATTCCGCATTTGGCCGCAAATTAACAAAAAGGCCGTAGATGTTGATTTTTCCAATTCTCCTTTTCTGCCGGATTTGCAAATACCCTGGAGGAATTCATGAAAATTGCGGATATACGGGTTATTTTGTGCGCAGCCAAATATGCCATGTATGCACCCAGAAATTCGAGTCGCTTCAGAAATCGGACGATTACGGCAGGTAATCGTACACCGTCCGGATGAAGGCATTGCGCGGATATCGCCCAAACAATCGGAAGAATTGCTTTTTGACGACATCGTTCACCTCCCTCAAATGCAACAGGAACACGACGTATTTACGCGTGTCCTGGGAGCATTTCTTGGACCTGAAAATGTACTGGACACTTCCAGGCTGTTACTTGAATCGCTGGAGGCCGATCCTGTGGTAAAACTGGATATGATCCGGAGGATCTGCGAATACGAGGAGTTGCCACAGTCTGCACGTGGTTTGCTTGAAGGTGTTTCCAACGAGGAACTAGCCAATGTGCTGATTACAGGGCATTATGCTCAGGAGGATTACGTCCTTTTCGACCCGATCCCCAACTTTATCTTCACCCGCGATATTGCCGTAACGGTCAACAACCACATCATCATCACCAAAGCAGCGAAGGAAGCCCGGTTTCGGGAAAATTTCCTTACCCGGTTTATTCTTTTTGCCCATCCGGTATTTCACTCCCTATCAGAGCAGAACCGGTTGATCAACCTCAATAACATCGATATTTTTCCCCCTTCCCGGCGCGGAGAATACGTGTCGATTGAAGGAGGAGACATGATGATTCTGCACCCCGATTATTTGCTGATCGGCTGCAGCGAGAGATCTTCCAGCCACGGTATCCAGTCGCTAACAGAAGTTCTTTTTGCCCGGAATGTTGTTCAGAACGTTGTCCAGGTCAACATCCCGAATGAACGGTCGTTTATGCATATCGACACGGTATTCACCCAGATCAACCGACATCACATGGTTGTCTACAAACCGTTGGTAGTAGACGGCATCAGTTCTACAGTAACAGTGTACCGGAAGAATGGGCAAACAGACCACTACCCCTCCGTCAAAGCGTTTCTTTTGGCGGAAATCAACCCGGACATGGAATTCATTTACAGCGGAAATGGGATTTCGCCCTACCAGGAGCGGGAGCAATGGACCGACGGTTGCAATCTACTGGCTATCAAGCCCGGAGTGGCGCTGGCATACGACCGAAACCCTAAAACCGAGGACGCTTTTTACGCCGCAGGCTATGAGATCCTGCACGCCCTTGATCTGCTTTCTGCCCTGGAGCGCGGAAAATTGCGGGTAGATCAGATTGAAAACACGATCATTACCCTTCCGTCCAGCGAGTTGTCAAGGGCGAGAGGGGGATCTCACTGTATGAGTTGCCCTATCCAGAGGGATGATTTGCCAAACCATCCGGTAATTGAACGGCATTAACCCACTGCAAGAACCTTCGGCTATGTATACGCATGAATACCCCAAACGGGTCCGCTATGGAGAAACCGATCAAATGGGATACCTGTATTATGGCAATTATGCACAATATTACGAAATTGGCCGGGTAGAAATGTTGCGGTCTCTTGGCCTGACATACAAGGAGATGGAGGAAGAACACGGCATTCTGATGCCTGTGGTGCACATGGAAATGCGGTTTGTCCGTCCTGCAAAATACGACGAACAGCTTACTATCCGCACCCAATTGCGCAAGCTTCCGGATAAGTACATCGTTTTCCATGTGGAGCTGTTCAACGAACAGAAAAAGCTTGTAAATGGAGGACGGGTCCGGTTGTGTTTCGTGGAGGAAAACAGCAATAAGACCATTTCCGCTCCCGAGTTTTTATTGGAAAAACTTAGACCTTTTTTCACAACGTGAAACGACTATTTCAGCGGTGGCAAACCTGGGAAGCGCGCTTTTACGAAAGCAGGCCGGTCCGGACATCGGTTTGGTGGGCCAAAACGCACTCGTTTCCGGGTTTTTCCAAAGTTCCCATCTACGATGTCGCCGTCTTCATTCATCGGGAACTCCGGCAATACGACCTTTTTATCCGGGCAAATGCCGTCGCCTTCAGCTTTTTCCTGGCCCTGTTCCCTTCTCTGATCGCCCTGTTTACGCTAATCCCAATCCTGAAAAGGAGTATTTTGCACTACCTTCCCGAGGGAGAGCGTTTTGATCAGTATTTACAGGCGGAATTGCAGCGGTTGATGCCCGGGGTAGCCGGGCAGCGGCTGTTTGACTTTATTGAAGATATCACCAACAACCCCCGGGTCGCTTTGCTCTCTTTTGGCTTTCTGATGGCAATCTATTTTGCCTCCAATGGAATGCTCGCCCTCATGCAGGGTTTCGACAAATCGTATCCGCTTACCTTCATCAAACGATCTCCTTTTGCTAAACGCGGAATTGCGATTCTGCTTACCTTCATCCTGGGCTTGCTGCTGATTGCATCGGTGATACTCATTATTCTGGGCGACTTTCTGATTGGCTTTTTCTCAGACCTCGTGGGGCTGGATTTGCTTAGTGAACTCTTACTCAGCGGGTTGCGCTGGGTTGTTATTTTTTCCCTGTTTTACTTCTCCATTGGCATCATTTACCGCATGGGCGTTGCGACGAGAAAAAAGTTCAGGCTGTTTACTCCGGGAGCGTCAGTGGCCACTATCTGTAGCATCATCTCTTCCCTGGTTTTTTCCGCCTATGTTAATAACTTCAACACCTACAATGAGTTATACGGATCGATTGGCACCATTATCATCCTGATGCTTTGGATTCAAATCAACGCCTTTTCCTTGTTGATCGGTTTTGAACTCAATGCCAGCATTGCCGTAAACCGCGACGAACGGCAGCAAATTTTTCAAACGCCCCCAAAATAATAGATGTGTTATTGATGGTTATTCCGAAATTTCCCGGCATGAAAAAATCAAAAATATTCCTCGGGCTTATTCTGGCGTTCCAAACATTTATAGCCCCTGCTGGTGCACAAAAATACAGCAACGAATTTCTATCCATCGGGGTAGGCGCGCGGGCCCAGGCACTGGGAAACGCGGTGATCGCTTCGGTTGCCGATGTCAGCGCCGGGGTCTGGAATCCAGCAGGCTTGGCTAATGCCAATGCTCCGGCAGGACTTCAACTCGGGGCAATGCACGCCGAATGGTTTGCAGGGGTAGGCAAGTTCGATTATCTTGGCGCATCTTTCCCCCTAACCCGCCGGGACAGCCGGCTCGCTGTTTCCCTGATCCGGTTTGGCATTGACGAAATCCCCAACACCCTCTCCCTTTACGAAAGCGATGGTTCCATCAACTTCGATAATATCCGGGAGTTTTCTGCGGCGGATTATGCCATGTTCCTGAGCTATGCGCGGCGCTTGACCAAAGCAAAAAGCGAATGGCTGCTTGGAGGTAATCTGAAAATTGTTTACAGGAGAATCGGCCCTTTCGCCAATTCCTGGGGCTTTGGCCTTGATTTGGGCGCCCAACACCACCGGGGAAATTGGCGGTTCGGGGTTCTCGCAAAAGACGTCACCACCACGTTCAACGCCTGGAGCTTTCAATTTACCGAAGAGGAAAAACAAACGCTGGAACTCACCAACAACGAAATACCCATCAACAGCATTGAAACCACTAAGCCCATGCTCGTCCTGGGAGTGGCCCGGAATTTCCGGCTAAGTAAAGAAATAGGACTCCTCCCTGAACTGAACGCCCTGGTCACCACAGACGGCAGGCGAAACACGCTGATCTCTTCCGATCCGTTTAGCTTGGATATCGGGGTTGGGCTGGAAGCTGACTTTAGGCAAACCGTATTTATCCGGGCTGGAATCAACCAATTCCAAAAAGAATCAGACTTTGGAGGCAAACAAATCCTTTCCCCAAGACCTGGTATCGGCGCAGGGTTCAAACTGGGAGGACTCCAGCTCGATTACGCCTTTACCGACCTCGCCTCAGACAATAATACCTATTCCCATATTATTTCTCTGATGCTGCACCTAAAACCAAAAGCGCCATCCGATAAATAGCCCTCTTGCGACGGGAATATCCTTGGGTAAAAAAGTAGTTTTCACCCCACGATGACCCATCCCAACATGCATAAAAAAAAATGCAAAGAGGTGGAAAATTTTGAAAAAAAACGTATATTTGAATTGCGCCTTTAACGTAAGGCGTTTTACCACACAGGCATCTATTAACGTGTTTTGACTCTACATTTTTACTAAATTAGGGTTCGATTCGGCGTATCTAGGGCGGGCCTCAGCCTGAAAAGGTTCCGGGAGCAATCTTCGGACAAGGGGATTACCGAACTATGCTGACGTCCCTAAGCGTTTCTTTTCGGGGTCTCAAAACTCTCCGAAAGATGCTTGTGTGGTTCTTTAAAAAAAGGGGGATGGCAATGCCATCCCCCTTTTTTATTGGGACTATTTTACCCAGCGCATAAAGAATTATTTTAAGCCAGTGAAGATGGGGAATCGAATAAGATTATGTACTTTTCTATCGTTTTCAGAGGCAGTCTGTTTTACCCTCCTTTAAGCCCTTGGAATTATCCAAAGGGTTCATTTTAGATGCATATATCAGAGATTTCCCACATTATCCGTTTCCACTCTTAAACCAACCTACCCTTATGATTCCCAAAAATTCCTTTGCCGTAATTCTTCGCTGGAGCTTTTTGGCTATTCCTCTTCTTATTGCGCTATCCTGCAAAAGGAAAGGAGAAGATATAAGCACCCTTACCGCAGTCAACCCCTATGTGTACGGGTATACGTCGGGGGTGATTTCCAAAGCCAGTCCAATAAAGATACAATTTGCCGACAAGATTGCCGGCGCCAAAGAAGTTGGAAAACCTGCAAAAAAAGACCTGATCCAATTCTCTCCCAGCATTGCCGGCACGGCAGTATGGGAGGACGAACGCACCCTGCGTTTTGACCCTCTGGAACCGCTGCCTACGTCTACCGCCTTCAAGGTGGAGGTGGATGTGAAGAAAGTAATCAAAGCGGCCAAAGGAGAGAACGCCACCTTCACCTTCGCTTTCCGGACCCGCGACCAATACTACCAGTCCAGCCTGGACGGATTGCGCTATCCCAACGAGAAAGACTATGCCAAACCGGTGTTGAAAGGGGTTGTTTTTACCGCCGACCTGGCCGAAAGCCCATCGGTAGAGGGGTTGTTAAAAGCCAGCCAACCTGGGGCCTCCCTAAATGTCCGGTGGGAACACGGCGCCGACCAACTCGCCCACTATTTCACCGTTGAAGGGATTCAAAGAGGTCGCAAAGACTCAGAGGTGCGTCTCAACTGGAATGGCAATTCCCTGGGGATAAAAAGTGCAACGGAAGAAAAAGTCGCTATTCCGTCCATCGACAAGTTTAGCTTGCTCGACGCCAGGGTAGTTCAGGGGCAGGAACAGTACATTCTTTGTGAATTTTCCGATCCGCTCCAGCCTGCCCAACTCCTCAGTGGCCTCATTTCCCTGGGAGGTTACGAAGGCAACCTGCGTTTCATCATCGAAAGCAACACCGTTCGGGTGTATCCGGAGGCCAGTCTCACCGGTTCCTATACCCTGACCGCTGCGGAAGACATCCGGAACTCCAAAAACCAAAGGCTGAATAACCAGGCTGTCTGGAACCTGCGTTTTGAGGACGTCAAACCACAGGTTCGGCTGGTTGGCAACGGAGTGATTATGCCCAACTCCAACGGGCTGATGTTCCCGTTCGAGGCTGTTGGCCTCAACGCCGTTGACGTGGAGATTTTCAAAATCTTTAACAACAACATTCTGCAGTTTCTTCAGGACAATCCGCTCGACGGCGACTACGACTTGTACAAAGTGGGCCGAATCGTCCTCCAGGAAAAAGTCGAATTGCAATCCCTAAATCCCAATGCGATCGCCGGGAAATGGGGAAGATACGCCATTGACCTGAGCAAAATGATCCAGCAGGACGACCAGGCGCTGTACTCTGTACGGATCGGCTTCCGGGCCGAATACGCCAACCTGAGCTGCCTGAAGAATGTCCCAACCGACGCCGAACCTTTTGGTATGACTGCTTCTGAGATCGAGGAATCTGAAGAGGAGGTCCGCAGCATCCTGGACTACTGGTATGGCCCATCCGGCTATAGGGAAGATTATAGCTGGGAAAACCGGGACAACCCTTGTTTTTCAGAGTACTACAACTCTGACCGCTATATCCGCCGAAATATCCTGGCTTCCAATCTAGGCTTGATCGCCAAACAGGGAGCAAATCAGGAGCTGGTGACGGTAGCCACCGATCTGCGCACTGCTGATCCCATCGGCAATGCCCAAATTGAAATTTATGACTTCCAGCAGCAATTGATCGGACAAGGCAGCACAGGCAAAGACGGCATCGGCCGGATTCCGTTTAAAGGCAGGCCCTATCTGGTCGTTGCCAAACAAAACCGGGAGCGGGGCTATCTCCGCCTTTACGATGGAGGGGCGCTCTCCATGAGCCGTTACGACGTCGACGGCGCCGTCATTCAAAAAGGCCTTAAGGGCATGATCTATGGGGAACGCGGCGTATGGAGACCGGGGGATTCCGTTTTCCTGAACTTCATCCTCGACGACCGGACCAAGCGGCTTCCCGACGGATATCCGATCTCTATGGAAATCTTCAATGCACGCGGACAGTTGCAGGAAAAGCGGACCACCGGCAATAGCGTTAGCGGTATTTATCCGATTCATTTCGCCACCAATGCCGATGCTCCTACCGGAAACTGGAGGGTTAAAGTCAAAGCAGGAGGCGCCGTTTTTGAAAAGGTCTTGAAAATTGAAACCGTCAAACCCAACCGGATCGAAATTGAGTTGAAGTTCCCCAACGACCGTCTTCAGGGCGCCGGGGAAGCTATTGCGGGCAATCTCCAGGCTTCCTGGCTTCATGGGGCGCCTGCCAGCGGACTTAAAGCGCTGGTAGAGGGGCAGCTGAAAAGCGCACCGGCAACTTTCAAATCCTTTCCTTCCTTCCATTTCAACGACCCGGCCAGACGCTTTCAAGAAGCGGACCCTAAAACCCTTTATGAAGGGAGCCTGGACGGCGCCGGGAAAGCAACTGTCAAAGCCGCTTTGCTGGGAAATCAGCAAGCTCCCGGGATGCTGAGCGCCATTTTCCGCACACGGGTTTTTGAACCGGGAGGCGATTTCAGCACCGACAACATGGTACTGCCTTATTCGCCTTATGAGACCTATGCCGGAGTCGAGATCCCCAGGAATAAATACGGCGACCCCCGGATCGACGTGGGACAGTCCGCCCCTATTCGTTTTGCCCTGGCGTCTCCGGATGGCAAGCCGCTTGCCAACCGGAATCTCAGCGTAGGCGTCTATTCCGTCGAATGGCGTTGGTGGTGGGATCAGTATTACGAAGACCTTTCCAATTACAATACCAGCACCCATTATAATGCGCTGCAAAGAACCACCGTATCTACAAATGGTCAGGGGGTGGCTACCTGGCAGTTTAAATCCAAGCGCTGGGGTCGCTATCTCGTGCGGGTGTGCGACGAGGAAAGCGGCCACTGTGCCGGAGATTATATTTATGCCGGGTATCCCTGGTATGGAGGAGAACAGGATGAACGGTTCCGCGATATCGCCGCAATGCTGAGCTTTAAAACCGATAAGGAAGCCTACCAGGTTGGCGAAACGGTCAACCTGAACATACCCGGCGGAAAGTCGGGCCGCATTCTCGTATCCCTGGAAAACGGAAGCCGGGTGATTGAAACATTCTGGAAAGAATCCAAAGCCGGCGAAAACACGGTGTCCTTTAAACTGACGCCGGAGATGTCGCCCACCGTTTATGCCAATATCACACTCATCCAGCCACACGGACAGGTAGAAAACGATCTTCCAATCCGTTTATATGGGGTTGCTCCTATCAACGTGGAAGACCCCGCGACTAAATTGCAGCCGGTGATCAACATGCCGCAAACGCTTAAGCCCGAGCAGACCTTTACCGTAGAAGTAAAAGAAAAAGCTGGCAAAGCGATGGCCTACACCCTTGCCGTAGTCGATGAAGGACTTCTCGGATTGACCCGCTACAAGACGCCCGACCCCCGGGAAGTATTCTTTGCCAGGGAAGCTTTGGGCGTTCACTCCTGGGACGTGTACGATCAGGTGCTCGGAGCTTTCGGAGGCGCCCTGGAGCGAATTCTGAGCATTGGCGGGGACGATGCGGTCGACCCTTCCGCACTCAACAATACAGCCAACCGGTTTGAGCCGGTAGTCCGGCATCTTGGTCCATTCCAACTGGCCAAAGGAAGCGCCAACAAACACCAGATCAAAATGCCAAACTACGTCGGCGCCGTTCGTGTTATGGCCGTGGCTGCAAGCCCGGGAGCATACGGAGCTGCCGAACAACGAGTACCCGTCCGCAATCCGCTCATGGTACTCGCTACTGCGCCCCGGATCCTTACTCCTGGAGACCAATTCCAGCTACCCGTGAACGTATTCGCCAACGAGACCAGGATCAAATCGGTACAGGTCACCGTGAAAGAAACTTCCGGCCGCGCTGCTATCGAAGGAAATGCGACGCAAACCGTCAGCTTTGGAGGTACTGGAAATAAAATGGTCTACTTCCCGGTAAGGGTTAAAAACACTTCAGGAGTGGTCAAATTCCAGGTCACAGCCCAGGCGGGCGGAGAATCAGCAAAACAGGAGATGGAAATCCTGGTCCGCAATCCTAATCCGGTCGCCTATACCGTTTACAACGAAGTGGTCGAACCCGGCCAGAATTGGGCTCAGGCATTCAAAATGAACGGGACTCCGGGTACCCGTTCCGGCGTCCTGGAAGTTTCCAGCGTGCCTCCGCTGAATTTAGGCGAACGGCTTCAGTTTCTCCTCCAGTATCCCTATGGATGCATCGAACAAACGCTTTCCGCAGGTTTCCCACAGTTGTTTGTAGACCGCCTGATGGACTTGTCTCCTGAAGATCAAAAAACCACTGCCGAAAACATCAAGGCCACGATCGACCGTCTGAAGCAGTTCCAAACTGCCGAAGGGGGCTTCGCTTATTGGCCGGGACAAAGCAACCCGGATCAATGGGCAAGCAGTTACGCCGGGCATTTTATGGTGGAAGCCAAAGCCAAAGGGTACGAGGTCCCGGCTAATCTCCTGACCGACTGGGCCAAATTCCAGAAAAAGGTGGCCCGGATGTGGGATCCCAAAATGCCCGCATTTGGATTCGGAAGCGAAGAGAGCCACCAACTCAACCAGGCTTACCGTCTGTATACGCTGGCCCTGGCCAACCAGCCCGATCTGGCTTCTATGAACAGGCTCAGAGAGTTGAGCGAACTCAAACAAGGCGCCAAATGGAGGCTTGCAGCGGCCTATGCACTTGCCGGCAAAGCAGATGCCGCTAAACAACTCGTTGGCCAAGCAGGGACAGAGGTGGAAGAATACAACGAACTGTCCTTCACGTATGGATCAGCAACGCGCGACCGGGCGCTTATTCTTGAAACCCTTGTGCTGATTAAGGATAAACGGCGGGCAGCCGAACTGGCCAATTACCTTTCGCAGCAACTCAACTCCAAATCCTGGTTCAGCACCCAGACGGTAGCGCAATCGCTGGTAGCCATGGCCAGGTATGTAGGCGAAAATAAACCTGCCGACGGGTTCTCTTTCTCCTACCAACTCAGCGGCGCCAAAGCAGTCACTGCCGGTTCAAAAAACCCCATGATGCAGATCGACCTGGCTGCCGCCAAAATCCAGGATGGCAATCTTCAAATCCGGAATACCGGCAAGAACAAGGTATTCGTGCGCCTGATCCTGGGTGGGCAGCCCGCTCCAGGAGAAGAAGCTGCAGTTTCGAACGATCTCAACATCAGTGTCGCATTCAAAAACCTGGACGGTACATCCCTCAACCCTGGCAACCTGCCCCAGGGAAGAGACTTCATTGCAGAAGTCAAGGTGGCACACCCGGGCAGTCGCCCTATTCCTTATCAGGAATTAGCTCTTAGCCAGGTGTTCCCATCCGGATGGGAAATCATCAATACCCGTATGGGCGAAATGTCGGGAAGCACCCAAAGCGGCTTTGATTATCAGGACTTCCGGGATGACCGGGTAAATACTTTCTTTGATCTGACAGAAAATCAAACCAAAGTTTACCGCGTTCAGGTAAATGCGGCTTACCAGGGCAGATTCTACATGCCTGCGGTAGGATGCAGCGCGATGTACGATAATTCGATAAGCGCTGCATCGAAAGGCCAATGGGTTGTCGTCAATGCGCCAAGGGGGATATAGGGAGAGGATGTAGGGAGTAGGGAGCAGGGAGCAGGGAGTAGGGAGCAGGGAGCAGGGAATAGAATCTCCCTTGCTCCCTGCTCCCTATTCTGAGACCCTGACCGTCCGGTCGACCACAAATTTTCCATTGGCAGACATGCCGATTTCGGCAGCTTCTACCTTTGGGTCGTGTTCAAATATCAGGATGTGTCCTTCCTTTGCGGCATCGCGGAGTACTCGTTCTTTTTCCTGCAACGTCAACAGGGGGCGAATATCGTAGGCCATCACATAAGGCAACCCCACGTGATGGGTGGAAGCAATCAGATCGGCGCAATAAACAAACGTTCGTCCTTCAAACTGAAGGATGGGAATGATCATGGCCTCCGTGTGGCCATACACAAAACGCAGAGAGATCCCTGGGAGCCATTCCTGGTCCTCTTCCTGAACAGGCAAGAATTCCATTCTGCCTAAGGCCTGCAAGGGCATAAAATTTTCCGGAAGAAAAGAAGCGGCTTCCCTGGCGTTGGGGCGGGTAGCCCAGCGAAGATGGGCTTCGGATGTCCAATACACGGCATTGGGAAAAGCCGGCGCATAGGTACCGTCTTCGAGCCGGATTAATGCCCCGCCTGCGTGATCAAAATGTAGGTGGGTAAACAAAACATCGGTAATATCGCCGGGTTTAATGCCCTCTGATTCCAGATTAACCCAGAGGTTGTCCTGACCGGAAGGCAAGAAATGCCGCCGGAATTTATCGTCCTGTTTATTTCCAATGCCAGTGTCGATCAGAATCTTCCTATTTTCTGTTTCTACAAGCAGGCATCGCATAGACCAGGTGCACAAATTGGCCGCGTCGGGTGGATTAAGTTTGGACCAAATGGTCTTCGGAACAATCCCGAACATGGCGCCCCCATCCAATTTAAAAGCCCCCGTTTCAATGACGCGAATACGCATAAACTTTTTTTTAAAAGCCAATCCGTGACTTGCTCCTGCGAAGTTGTTGTTTGATACCTGCCATTTGCAAGGCCGCAGCGGCAGCCTCTACCCCCTTATTCCCATATTTGCCACCTGCTCGATCCATCGCCTGCTGTTCGGTATCAGGGGTTAAAACGCCAAAGATACAAGGAGTACCCGAGGCTACGCTCAGCATGGTAAGCCCTTGGGCGACAGCGTTATTAATATATTCGTTATGCCTGGTCTCCCCTGTGATCACACACCCCAGGCAAATTATGGCATCATATGCCTGGTGCCCTAATAAAATTTTGGCGCCTGATGGCAGTTCAAATGAACCGGGAACCCAGATGATTTCCACATCCTCTTCCTTCACGTGATGCTGGAAAAGGGTTTCTTTGCATCCTGCCAGCAAAGCTTGAGTGATAGGGGCATTCCATTGGGAAACGACGATCCCGAATTTTTTACCTTCCCCAGAGGGAAGATCCTGTTCAGCATAGGCTGACAAATTCTGTTGGGCGCTTGACATACCTGATGGGTTTTTGGACAGGTGAACACAAAAAGGAGCAAGAATACGGAAGGGGATAAACAGCTGATAGTCAGCAATGTTTATCCCCTTCCGTATTCCTGTATCTTTCCACAGCGTTTCCGGCCTTTGAATGATTACTTCATAAACGCCGTACAGAGGGGAAAGGTTTCCATGTTGTCTTGGGCGTCAGTTATTTCCCCTCCAAACGAGCCAAATACTTATCGATATCCGTGGCTTCTGACGAACTGGGGAATTCGGTCTTGATCCGTTGGTACGTGCTGCGGGCTTTATCGGTTTTCTGCTCCCGCTCGTAAAACATGGCCAATTTTTTCAGGTAAAACGGGGTAATGGCTTCATTGGCCTTAAAAGAAACCGCTTTTTCATAAAAGCTGCGGGCTTTATCCATTTTATTCAACTCTGCGTATGCATCCCCCATCGCCCCGAACTTAACGATCGGCAACACCCGCCCTTTGGCTTTGAAATCCTTTAGGTAGCTGATTGCAGCGTCGTATTTACCCAGATTAAGGTAGGAAATTCCTGCGTAGTAACATGCAAGGTTTGAAGCCTTTGTCCCCTTGTAATTGTCGATGACATCTAAAAATCCGCTGAACCCTCCCCCGGGATTCGTCAGGGCAAGCGCGAAGGAATCTCGTTCAAACTGCTTTTGGGCTTGGGACATTTGCTCTCCTGCTTCTTTCTCACGCGGACCGAGGTAGAGGAATTTGTATGCTAAAAAAGCGGCAACGACAAAGAGCACGCCCCCTACTATGCCTACAATGCTTTTTTGATGCTTAACATAAAAATCCTGAGCTTGGTCGCGTACTTCCACGATGTCAACCAATACCTCATCAGCTTTCTTTTTTGTGGTCTGTTTTGCCATGTTTTCTTTTGTTTAAGGGAAAAACATTCCCTTTTTAATGACGTCCCTGAAAAAGTCCGGAACCTGTCCGGGTTACCCTCCGAAAATGGACACGCAAAAATAAATAAACTTTATTTTGTGCCAAAGAAAACCTCTAAAACGTATTGGGGCTGTCCGAAAAGGCTGCCGCGACGCATGACAGCTTTTTCAGATAGCCCCAATACTGAACGCCGGGGAAGCTACTCAGTCCCTAATGTAGGGGTAGTCTTCCTGGGTATAGTTATCGGTATACAGTTCGGAAGCGGGCGGATAAGGAGACGCCTCGGCAAATTGCACCGAATCCTCAATTTCAAAGCGGACGCGTTCTTTGATAGCCTGGATTTCTTCTTCGGTAGCCAATCCAAGACCAAGTATTTTTTCTTCCGTTGTTTTCAGCGGATCGCGGTCCTGGTAAGACTGAACTTCTTCCTTGGTTCTGTACTTTGCGGGGTCGGAAACCGAGTGGCCTTTGTACCGGTAAGTCCTGATCTCCAGAAAATAGGGGCCTGCTCCGGACCGGATATGATTAGCCGCCTTGGTTATGGCTTCGTGCACGGATTCGGGCGACATGCCGTCAACGGCTTCACTCGGCATATCGTAGGCATACCCCAGTTTAAACAAATCGGTGATATTACTGGTGCGCTGAACAGATGTTCCCATCGCATAGCCGTTGTTTTCAACAATAAACAATACGGGTAGCTTCCAGGTCATCGCCATATTGAAGGATTCGTGCAGGGCGCCCTGCCGTGCTGCGCCATCGCCAAACATGGTTACGCACAAATTGTCGGTTCCTTTGTATTTTTCAGCAAAAGCGATCCCTGTGCCGATGGGGATTTGGGCGCCTACAATGCCATTGCCCCCAAAATAGTTGTTGGGAGCAGAGAAAAAGTGCATGGAACCTCCTTTACCTTTAACGATACCGGTAAATTTTCCAAATAATTCGGCCATAGCTTCCCGTGCAGTAACCCCGCGGCCAAGAGCAATTCCATGCTGCCGGTAGGCTGTCACGATACAATCCTCTTTGCGTAAGGCCGACTCGATACCGGCTGCCACCGCTTCCTGGCCAATGTATACATGGCAGAATCCACGGATCTTTTGCTGCCCGTACATCTGAAGGGCTTTTTCCTCAAAACGGCGGATACGAAGCATGAGTTCGTACCAGAACAAATATTGTTCCTTGCCGTATTCCGCTTTTTTTACTTGTTGCTTAGCCGTTTTTTTCTTTTCGACAACAGAATTCATAGAACCGTTTATTTTTTCGGGAAATCGCTAGCTTAGCGCATTGAACCCGGCAAAGATAAGGGAAAAGAAATCATTCCCTCCCTGTTTTTCCGGAAATATGAACAGCACGGCCAGCTAATTGTTCGCTCCGCGCCCCTGCAAGAATATACGCCATGTTTTTAAACCGCTTGGTTTTGACCCACTTTAAAAATTATGCCTTCCAGGATATATCCTTATCCCCGGGGTTCAATTGTTTCTATGGGCAAAACGGTGTGGGAAAAACCAACCTTCTGGACGCAATCTATTTCCTGTGCATGACCAAAAGCCATTTTGGGCTTCCGGATGCTGCCGTGCTGCAATGGGAATCCGGGTTTATGCGCCTGGAAGGACATTTTATGGTCCGGGGAATACCGGAAAAAATCGTTGCCAAAGTAGCAGCGCAAAAAAAGATCAAGACCTTTGAGCGTCAAGCGGTTCCTTATGAGCGCCTGTCTGATCATATTGGGTTGCTCCCTATTGTTTTTATTGCCCCTGATGATACCGAGTTGCTAACGGAAGGCAGTGAAACCCGGCGGAGGTTCCTGGATAATACGTTAAGTCAGCTCGATCCGGTTTACTTGAGGGAACTCCTTTTATATAACCGCGTGCTGGCCCAGCGCAATTCCCTGCTCCGGCAGATGGCAGAACGCCAGCACCCAGACACCTCCCTGCTCGAAGTATATTCCGACCAACTCCTAAACCCGGGAATGTACCTGTTCGGGCAGCGCAAAACCATTACTTCAGGGTTTTCGGAAATTTTCCTCAACTTCTACCGGATCATCAGTCAACAGGCGGAATCCGTTGGCCTTCGCTATCAATCCTCTTTAATCGATCATTCGTTTGACCAATTGCTTCAACAAACCCTCGGCAAAGACCTGGCGTTGCAGCGCACCTCGGCGGGAATTCACCGGGATGATCTGGAATGTCTCATCGAGGGTATGCCGGTAAAAAAGTTTGCTTCTCAGGGCCAGCGGAAATCTTACCTCATCGCCCTCAAATTGGCTCAATACGAACTTCTGAGAAGGTCAAAAGGCATCTCCCCTATCCTGCTATTAGACGACTTGTTTGACAAACTCGACCCAAAGCGCACTGCCCAACTTCTGGAATTGCTGGGAGGCGATTCTTTTGGACAAATTTTCATCACCGATACCCAGGCAGAACGGGTTAGCGGAATGCTTCCCTCCCTTGGGAAACCCTACCGGTTGTTTGAGGTGCAAAAAGAAGGCATACAACTGATTGCAGAATCCCCTTCCAATTGAAAAGGCGGACCTTGCGTTATAAGGGTATTCCGTATATTTAAAGCCTAATACTATCCGCCATGTCGAAAACGCTCCTCTTTCTCTTGTGCCTGTTGCCATTCGCTGCTGCCGCTCAAAAAGCCCCGGCCCAACGAATCAGTGCGGTCGAACAAAAACTGCTTCCCAGGATAAAAATTTCCGGGGAGCCCGTCCAAACGTATTCCATTCAGGAAAGGATGGCACATTACAACGTTCCGGGCGTCAGCATAGCAGTGCTCAACAATGGTCAAATCGAATGGGCTAAAGGATATGGATACACTGCCCAGGACAGCCTGCGCAGGGTCACTGCGAAAACCCTTTTCCAGGCGGCTTCTATCAGCAAGCCGGTAGCTGCGCTCTCCGCCCTTCTGCTCGTAGACGAAGGGAAAATAAGCCTCGACCAGGATGTCAATACCTACCTGAAAACCTGGAAGACACCTGAAAACGCATTCACGGAGAAAGAAAAGGTCACCCTGAGAAGGCTCCTGACCCATACCGCCGGCCTTACGGTACACGGATTCAGAGGGTATGCGCTAGGTGAAAAAATTCCTACGACGAGGCAGGTTTTGAACGGGGAACCTCCTGCCAATTCAGCAAAAATTCAGCCCGACACGTTTCCCGGCGCTATCTGGCGATATTCCGGCGGAGGGTATACGGTAATGCAGCAATTAGTGGCAGATGTCAGTGGGATTCCTTTTCCCGAATTTATGGAAACGCACGTGCTGAAAAAAATCGGCATGAAAAACAGCACCTATTACCAGCCCCTTCCGTTCCCCTTGCGTAGCCGCGCCAGTTTGGGCCATCGCTCCGACGGCAAAAAAGTTACGGGAGATTGGCACACCTATCCCGAAATGGCAGCAGCCGGGCTGTGGACGACTCCTTCAGACCTGATGCATTATGCAATGGCCGTTCAAAAAATGGTAGGTCAGAACCCCAAAGGAATTCTGTCGAAAGAAACCGCTGAAAAAATGCTCCTTAAAGATAAAGGCAACTGGGGTCTTGGGCCGTCCTTGTCCGGGGAGGGAGAAAACTTGTTGTTCTCCCACGGCGGATCGAACGAAGGGTTTAAATGCGCCTTCTTCGCCTTTGCCCGCAAAGGACAGGGCGTTGCGATCATGACCAATGGGGATGGCGGATCCGCTTTGGTTGAGGAGATCTTGAGAAGCGTTTCCATGGTATATGGATGGAATACCCACAATCAGGAAGAAAAGACCGTCTTAGCCCTTTCCTCCGATTCGTTGTCGGTCTACGAAGGCCGGTACCGGCTAAACAGCGACATGTATGCCGATGTGAAGGTAGAGGGAAAGTACCTGGCCCTTCAACCCAGTTGGGATCCGGAAAAGGTGGTCCTTTATCCGGAAAAGAAAGACCTGTTTTTTTCAATGACCATTCCCGGTCCTTTTATTTTCCTCCGCGACCCCAACAACCGGATTATGGGTATTTTTAACCGAGGAACACAACTTAATAAAGAACCTTAGTCCTCCATGCCCATGAAAAAGGAATCCGAACGCCCGCTTAAGGATGTGCTACTGGAACTCATGCGCATGTACCGTCTCAGACAAGGAAACAACGAATGGCGGATCAAGGAAGCCTGGCCCAGGCTTTTTGGCCAAATGATTCACCGCCACACCAAGGACCTTCGGCTGAGCCGCCGTACGTTGTATGTCAAGGTCGATTCCGCGCCCCTTCGGCAAGAACTTTTCATGGCAAAGGAAAAAATCAGGCACACCCTGAACGAAGAACTTCAGGAAAACTTCCTGGAAGAAGTGGTCATCCGCTAACCCCCTTTGCCCAAACGCCTAAACGCCCTAACGCCACCCTCTTCGTTACTCCGCTACCCCGTTCCGTCCTCCCTTACGGCGTCACCCGGTCTCCGGCTGAGTTAAGGTCGGCAGAGGCGATAACCCGTTTTTGCCCGTTTTTACTTTTCCCCGGTGTTTTGGCAGCCAGTTCAAAGGCCTTTTGGGCATTGACGATTCCGCCGCTGACGGAAAGCGCAGAAAAAGGAATGAGGTCTTCTCCGCCGGGCAGCATCACCTGAATATCTTGCGGGATAGCGGATTGAACCAGAATCTCCTTTACCTGTTCAGCTGAAAGGTCTGGAAAATAAGAACGGAGCAACGCCGCGATACCGCTGACCACCGGAGCGGAAAAGCTTGTCCCCTGGTTGTTGGCGTATTCGTTTGCGGGAGTAGTGGAATAGATTTCGGTGCCTGGGGCAAACACGTCGACGATATCGGCGCTATAATTGGAAAAACCAGCTGCCAACGATTCGCCTCCTTCCCAGTGGGTAGCCCCGACTTCAATCCAGTTCGGCGCAAAGCGGGGTCCGAAGAGGCCTTTTTTCTGAAAGCGATCGTTGGGGAAGTTATTTTCATAATCGTTCTCCTTACCGTCGTTGCCTGCTGCGTGGACCAGCAGCACATCCTTTTTCATGGCATAACGGATGGCCTCATCTACCACCTCTTTATTTGGGGAATAGCCTTTGCCAAAGCTCATATTGATCACTTTGGCGCCGTTGTCCACCGCATAGCGGATGGCGTTGGCCACGTCTTTATCGCGTTCGTCCCCATCGGGCACCGTACGGACCGACATGATCCGCACGTTGTCTGCGATGCCGTCGATCCCAATACCATTGCTCCTGGCTGCAGCGATAATGCCCGCAATGTGGGTTCCGTGAGCGGCATCCGGACCGCGCACATCCCCATTCCCGTATGACCGCTCCGTCAGGTCTGCGTAGTTGTCTCCTACAATTTTCCGCGGGTCAAAATCAGGATTAAAGTTGTAGTTATACTTGGAATCGAAATAATCGTATTCTTCGTTAAACTGTTTTTCGAATTCCTGAAATGTCATTCCTTCCCCAATTTGGGCCGCAAGGACGGACGCAATCTGTTTCAGGCGCAAATTTGTGCTGCGGAAATTTTTCAGGTCCTGGACCGTTATATCGGGTTTGCCAATGGCTTTTTTCAGTTCTTCCATGGCCCCTTTGACGATTTGATACAGGTTGAAATTTTCTTCTGCATTGGCGCGCCCTTCTTCTACCTCGGATTTGATTTTTTCATAAAAGGCATACTCTTCTTTTTCCCTGCCGGAAAGTTTCGAGGCATCTACCCCCTCAAAACGTGCTTTGTAGGAAGCGTAAAGTCTGGTTACCTCAAGATTATCCCGGTGTATATTTTCACCTTTGGCATTGCCCAGAAAGTTCCACCCATGAATATCATCTACATAGCCATTGTTGTCGTCGTCTTTCCCGTTCCCGGGGATTTCCCCCGGATTGACCCACATTACCGGCTTGAGGTCCTCGTGTTCGGCATCCACGCCAGAATCAAGCACAGCCACTGTAACCGGCTGGCCTTTCTTATTTGACGGTAGGCGTTTGTATAAGGATTCGACGCCCGCTCCCGGGAAGCCGGAAGAAGGATCAAGAAGAAACCAGTTGCTCGGTGGACCGCTTTGCGCAAACCCCGTCAGGGAAACCGAAATAGAAATAAGCAGTGCGAAAACAAATTTCAGCGTCATGCAAACAAACAATTTTAAAGTTATCAATGACCGGTCGCAAAAACGGCCGGAGCGACAGATGATGCAAACGTCTAAAAGAACGAATAAACGGGGCATCAGGTTGCTTCCATAAGCAGAACTTATTTTCTATTTCGACAACCATGCCCATTTCCAAGGTCAAACGTCGAAAGTCTGATATCTTCGCAAGCGAAAAATGGGAAAATGAAGCTTTTGGTATTCTATGCGCAATTCCTGATCCGGTTTTTACGCTTCTACTTAAAAGCGGTCACCCCGTTTGACGTTGACTCCCCATTTGCCGCCGATTTCATTCAGTCGGTACTCTTAGACCGGCGTTATTTTTATGCTTTTGAAGACATTGAAACGCTTCGAAAACGCCTTTTGCGCAACCATTATCCCATTCAAATCACCGATTACGGCGCAGGGTCCCAGGCGGACCGCCGGAAATGGAGGCCTGTCAGCAGCATAGCCAGATATGGCGCCGTTTCACCCAAAACCGGCCGTCAGCTTTTTCGCATGGTTCATCGCTACCGCCCGGAAACGATCCTGGAAATGGGTACCTCCTTGGGAATTTCGGCCCTTTATCTAAAGGCGGCCAGTACAAAGGCGGCCCTCATTACGCTGGAGGGGTGCCCTGAAACCGCGTCCCAGGCAATGGCCAATTTCAGACAAACAGGAACCCAGCCCATCGATCTGCGTATCGGAAGGTTTTCCGATACCTTGCCTGTTTTGTTAAATGATTTGAGAACGCTGGACTTTCTTTATCTGGATGGCGATCACCGCGCTGGGGCGTCTCTGGAATATGTAAAAGCGTGCCTTCAAAAACACCGGGCGCAAAGCGTTTTTGTATTGGCTGACATTCATTGGTCAGACGAAATGGAAAAAACCTGGGAATCGATACGCCGCCTGCCTGAAGTAACCCTCTCCATTGATTTGTTCTGGACAGGCATTTTGTTTTTTGACCCTTCTCTTCAGGTCAAACAACACTACCGGCTGGTACCCTGGGCGGCAAAACCCTGGCGCTTAGGCATTTTCCGCTGAGTTGCCGGCGTTCTTCCTGAAACCGATCGTTTTTTTCTCAAATGTAAACCCGCTTTTGTCCAGCTTGAACAAAGCGACGTCTTCATAGGTTAGCAAATTAACAGGCGTTTCCTGGCGCTCTTCAGCAGAAAGCGCCGCCAGGCGGAGGTTCTGGTTTTTCACGGCATCCGTAATGATGCTGCGCACGGTGCGTGCATTGCCAAAATACTTATCCCGGAAATCGTGGATAAAGGAAAGGTAGGTCCGCAGGTGCTGTTCCGCCTCCGGAGTCGGAATCAGACCGTGTTCTTCCAGCATAAGCAAAGCGATCTGGATCAGTTCCTCCGGCGAGTAATCGTCGAATCGAAGGATCTTGTCGAAGCGGGATGCGAGGCCTGGGTTCGCCTTGAGAAAAGCTTCCATATTGTCAGGATATCCCGCTACAAAGACGAAGAACCTCCCCCTGTGGTCTTCCATGCGTTTGAGAAGGGTTTGGATTGCTTCGTCGCCGAAATCGCCATGGGCCCCGCCGGTCCGGGCGGTCAGGGAATAAGCCTCGTCAATGAACAAGACCCCTCCCATAGATTCTTCGATTTTTTCATTGGTTTTGATGGCCGTTTGGCCGACGAACCCGGCGACCAATCCCTGGCGGTCGGTTTCCACCATGTGGCCACGTTCCAGCATTCCCAGCGCTTTGTAGATGCGGGTAAGGATCCTGGCAACGGTGGTTTTTCCGGTTCCGGGATTTCCGACGAACACGGTATGCAGGTAAAAGCTGTTCAGGACATCTTTGCCGGTTTGCCGGTAAAAACGAACAAGCCGAACCATTTCGTTGATCTGGGCTTTGATCTTGTCCATTCCAATCAGCCGGTTCAGTTCGTTGAGGGATTCGTGGAGCAATTCCTCGTCTACCGGAATATCGGGCAAAACCCGCTTTGATTGAAGCAATATGATGTCTACATCATGGGGTTCGATCAACTCAAGTTGTTCGCGGTTTAGGCTGCGGGGATCATCTTGTGCCATGATGCGAAGGCCAAGGTTGATCTTGGCTTTTTCGACAAGATCGTAAACAAACCGGGCGTTTCCAAAGGTGCGGTCCCGTTTTCGGTAGGCTTCCAGAATGATCTCATCCAGGCGGGTCTTTGCAGGAGGAGCTAATTTAACCCCCATTTGCTTACAGGAAAATTCGGCGATCTGGGATAATTCTTGGGGGAGGTAATCCTGGAATTCGAAAAACAGCTTGAACCGGGACTTTAGCCCCGGGTTGGAATCGAGGAACTGCCTCATTTCCTTGGGATAACCGGCAACGATAACGGCGAGATCGCCCGGGCCGTTAGACATTTCCTTAACCAGGATCTCGATGACCTCCCGGCCAAAATCCTTGGTGTCATCTGTTGACCGGGCCAGAGAATAGGCTTCATCGATAAAAAGGACGCCCCCTCTGGCTTTTTCAATAGCCTCCTTCACCTTGGGCGCCGTTTGGCCAATATATTCCCCAACCAAATCCACGCGATCCACCTCATGCACGTGGCCCTTGGTCAGCAGGCCCATTTTCTTGTATAACTGCCCCATCATACTGGCAACGGTAGTCTTTCCGGTGCCCGGGTTGCCAATAAAAACGGAGTGGACGTTGATCCCGTCTTTTTCTTCAAACCCCCGCTCTTTCCGGAGTTGGAGGAATTTTATGTAGTTGGCATGGTTTCGGACCTGTTGTTTGATGTCATTTAAACCGATAAGGGCATCCAATTTGGCCATCACTTCCTCAAAGGTGTGATGGTCGTCGTCCAATGGCGCCAGGATAATATGCGTACCTCTATCAGGAAGCCAAACCGGAGAAACGCCTTCCTCAAATTCCTCTGTGACTTCAAACGGGGCTACCGCCAGCAAGCGGTCCATAAATACTACTTCGGCAGTATACCGGTCGCGCCTCCAGGATCCTTTGACGTTGGAACCCCATCCCGCGGTCATGCGGATAAGTTCATCCCGCTTTTCCACACGTTGCAGGCGGACTACCTGGCCTTTTAATTCCCGTGCGTCGTTGTAAAATTTGGTAAACAATTCGCATTGCCATGTCTTGGCAGGATGGAGGTTGCGCAGGACGATCTCTACGTAAATGTAGCGGGTTTCCTCACTGCTAAAGCCGCGATAATAAATACGGTCGTCTTCGGAAAGGTCGTCGTAAGGGCCTTCATAAAGGCGAATGGACTGTACGTCCAGGTAAGGGTTTTCGCCGGGGAGAATATCCTTTCCTGCGTCTTCGATATAGAAATACTTGGATCCAACCTTTTCGCCTTCTACCCATGCTTCCCAGTAATAAGTCCCTTTCTTCCAGAAGGCGCCTTCGCTTTTGTTGCCCCAACCTTCCCGTATATAGACTACGTTGTCGTATTTGGAAACCTTTTTCCTAAGATTCAAATCGCAGATTTCCTTGCGGCCTTTTTTTAGGGAAAAACACTTCAACTGGATATCGATCTCCCAGTCATCGATGTCAAAAAGCTTATTGTAGAAAGAAAGCTCTGCATAGACATACGTCGTTTCAAAACGGTCGAACACCTGGCGGTATTTCTTTTTATTGTCCGCCAGCCACTCCGTTGAAGCGTATACTTTTAACTCTTTGAACTTATATTTCTTGAAACCCGGTTTGTGGAATTCTTCCGACATGAACAGTCTGTTTTCACCTCAATAACAAAACAATTAACTAATATCGTTCTTTTCGGTCAATAATGCGCGCCTTTTTTTGAAATTTGCAACCAAATAAGCAGCAAGTTGTTTAGACATTGTCTAAATATATATCCTTGCACTGAAAAACGATACCTGCATGGCTACGGTCAAGTTTACCTTTGAAGATAAATCTTTACCTCAACCCCTGGTCATTGAAAACGTTCCTTCCGGCCTTTCTATTCTCGAACTTACGGAAGAACACGACATTCACCTCAACCACAACTGCGGAGGCGTTTGCGCATGCAGCACCTGCCATGTTTACATTCTCCGCGGGGAGGAGCATCTGGAAGAAATCTCAGATAAAGAAGAGGATTTCATTGACCGTGCCATTAATCCCCGCCTGGAATCCAGGCTTGGTTGCCAATGCGTCCTTTTGACTGATAAGGCGTATGTCGAAGTCGAAATCCCGGACCAGGCCCGCATTATTGGCCACGAACACTAAGACGCTCTCTTTCTTTTCAAAACAAAACGAAATTCCGTAATAAAAAGCTGCGCTATGTCATTCGAAGATTTTGAAAACCTCCCCATTTCCTGGATCGATCACGAGGATATCGCCATGAAGTTGTACGAGCGGTTTGGCGATAACTTCGGGGAGTCTCAAATATACCGTATCCGTTTCACGGACCTGTTGGAATGGGTGCTGGAAATTCCCAACTTTGTCGGAAAACGGGAGGAAAGTACCGAAGGACACCTGGAGCAGATCCAGGCCAAGTGGGTTTATGAATGGCGAAGCAATCAATGAGGGTATAGACGTTAGACCTTAGACCTTAGACCTTAGACCTTAGACGTTGGACGTTGGACGTTATATTAATAGAAGCTTTCTCAAAACCCATTCCAGGGTATTAGCGGCCTGGTAGCGGGCGCCAGGCCAGAGTCTCGCGCCATTCCGGTCATTTCGTCCAACGCCTAACGTCCAACGCCTAACGTCTAACGTCTAACGTCTAACGTCTAACGTCTAATTATGAGTTATTTAGATCATTTTCGCCAGGTGACCACCTTCGTTTTTGACGTGGATGGGGTTTTTACCAACAATGAGATTCTGGTGACGGAATCCGGAGAACTGCTTCGCAAGATGAACGTCCGTGACGGGTATGCCGTGAAGGTCGCCATTCAAAATAATTACCGGATCGCAATAATTACAGGCGGGAAGTCGGAGGGCGTCCGCAAGCGGTTTGCCGACCTGGGTATTGAAGATATTTACCTTGGCAAGCAAGAAAAAACAGAAGCTTTTGAGGAATTTCTCCATACGTACAACCTTCACCCGGAAGAGATCCTTTATATGGGCGATGACTTACCGGATTATCCGGTGATGCGCCGGGTTGGAGCCCCAACCTGCCCAAAAAACGCAGCTTACGAACTACATCAAATTGCGGTCTACGTATCGCCTCTTAACGGAGGGGAAGGGTGCGTTCGCGATGTGATTGAGCAGGTTTTGCGCCTCCAGGAAAAATGGACGGAAATATAGCGTACCTTGATCGGAAAAAGGCAACCTTAACATGGCGTTCCTTAAGTTGATCCGCTTTCCAAACCTTCTGATTGTCGCTTTGACCCAAGGGTTGCTTTACTTCCAGATCCTCTTGCCTATATACAGCCGAAACCAGATTCGCCCCGCCCTTGACCCGCTGCTGTTTGGGTTACTTGCCGGAGTTACTCTCCTGCTAACAGCAGGTGGTTATATCATAAATGACATCGAGGACGAGGAGACCGACCTGGTCAACCGGAAGGACCGGGTGATTGTGGGCAGGAAAATATCCAGGCAGGTAGCCTACTGGTTGTATGGGTTGACTGGAATTTCCGGATTCCTCCTGGCTTTATTTATCGCTTTTCAGGCTCAAAAGGTCAAGTTACTATTTATATACCCTTTAGCCTTGGGCATATTGTATTGGTATTCAAAAGCAGGCAAAAAACAGCCGTTTATAGGGAACTTGGCCATCTCATTGTTTTGCGCCGGAGTCGCCGGCATTATTTGGGCGGCAGAATGGCCGGCGCTTCAGGCACTGCACCTCGCTTCGCCCCAGGCATATCAAAAAGTAAAAGCGCTTTTCATTTGGTACGGGCTTTTCGCCTTTTTGAGCAACCTGTACCGGGAAATTGTCAAAGACATTGAAGATGCTTTCGGGGATGAACAGACCGGGTCCAAAACCCTTCCGGTGCTGTTAGGGGCAGTTGCCGCCAAACGCATTGCCTTAACCGTAGGAGGTGTTTTTCTCGTCTTCTTGCTTATCAGCGGATGGCGGCTGCACCCTTTGCTGGGCGGCTCGTTTGCCCTCTTCTTGATCCTTTCCTCTGCCATTCCTCTTGCCGGCAGCTTTCGGTGGCTTTGGATTGCTGAAACACCCAAGGATTTCAGACAAGTTAGCCTGTATATCAAGCTCCTTATGGTAATCGGATTGCTATCGCTTCTTTTTGCCCGTTTTTAAACCCGCGATGATCCCGTCGCAACACGTCCATTTTACAAAAAGCCAAAATCACCAATGCAGATTCCGGAGATTAGTCATTTTTTGTATTTTTCGGGGCAGGGAGTTAACACTTTTCCAATTGGCTTTCAACATCAACCACAAAACCAAGGATTTATGAAAAAACAACACCGGATGTTATGGCATTCGCTCTGGATGCCATGCCTGATCCTTCTTTCTTTGTACGCCCCCTTGTTTGGGCAAAAAAAAGGAACAAAAACGACGCAACCGGCTGCCGTTGCGGCCACTACGCCCAAAATCGCCTATGAAGAATCGCTTTATAATTCACTTCAATGGCGAAACATTGGCCCATTCCGCGGAGGCCGTTCAGCTGCAGTCACCGGCGTGCCTGGTAAGCCAAACCTGTACTATTTTGGATCAACCGGTGGCGGCGTTTGGCGCACCCGCGACGGAGGACAAACCTGGGAAAATATTTCAGACGGATATTTTGGAGGATCGGTGGGTGCTGTTGCTGTTGCTGATTCAGACCATAATGTGATTTACGCCGGCGGTGGCGAAGTCACCGTTCGCGGCAACGTATCGTACGGCTTTGGCATGTGGAAAACCACCGATGCCGGTAAAACCTGGAAGCACGTTGGACTTAAGGAATCCAGGCACATCCCCCGAATCCGGATACACCCCCAAAATCCGGATCTGGTCTATGCAGCCGTGTTGGGCGACCTCTTCAAATCCTCTGAGGAAAGAGGCGTTTACCGCTCCAAAGACGGCGGCAAGACCTGGGAACGCATCCTCTTCGCCAACGCCGATGCCGGCGCTGTAGACCTGGTAATGGATCCTAACAACCCCAGGATCCTTTTCGCTTCGACCTGGCGAATCCGCCGGACACCCTACGGCCTGGAGAGCGGAGGCGAAGGGTCAGACATCTGGAAATCGACGGATGGCGGTGATACATGGAACAAAATCACCGCAAACAAAGGCATGCCAAAAGCGCCCATCGGGATCGTCGGTCTAGCCGTTTCTCCCGTCAACTCTGAGCGGGTTTGGGCCCTTATTGAGGCCAATGAAGGGGGCGTGTACCGCTCCGACGATGGCGGAACAACCTGGAGAAAACTCAACGAAGACCGAAACCTCCGCCAACGGGCCTGGTACTATACCCGCATCTATGCCGATACCAAAGACGAGAATATCGTCTATGTCATGAACGTGAGCTACCACAAATCGACCGACGGGGGGCGAACCTTCGCCACCTTCAATGCCCAACATGGCGACCATCACGACTTTTGGGTAGCGCCGGAGGACAACCAACGCATGATCATTGCCGACGACGGCGGCGCTCAGGTTTCCTTCGATGCAGGAGAAAATTGGACCACCTACCACAACCAGCCAACCGCCCAATTCTACCGGGTAGTCACCGACAACCACTTCCCCTACCGGATCTACGGCGCCCAACAAGATAACTCCACTGTGCGCATCCTGCATCGTACCGATGGATCGTCTATTGGAGAAAGCGACTGGGAAGAAACGGCGGGAGGGGAAAGCGCCCACCTGGCCGTCGACCCCGCCAACAACGATATCGTTTATGGCGGCAGCTACGGCGGCTATCTGGAGCGGCTGAACCACGACACCAAGCAAAGCCAGAACATCAATGTGTGGCCCGACAACCCTATGGGCTACGGAGCAGAAGGAATGAAGTACCGGTTCCAGTGGAACTTCCCGATCTTCTTCTCCCCCCACAACCCTAAGAAGCTGTATGCCGCGTCCAACCACCTCCACGTCACCTACGACGGCGGGCGCTCATGGGAGTTGATCAGCCCCGATCTTACCCGAAATGACTCTACAAAGCTTGGGCCTTCCGGCGGTCCTATTACAAAGGACAATACCGGGGTGGAATATTATTGCACTATTTTTGCCGCCTGCGAATCTCCTTATGAGAAAGATCTCCTCTGGACAGGCTCGGACGACGGACTGCTTTATGTTAGCCGTGACGCGGGAAGAAACTGGACCAATGTCACCCCGGCGGGTATGCCTGAATGGATGATGTTCAACTCCATCGATCCGGATCCGTTTACCCCCGGAGGAGCCTATGTTGCCGGCACCCGGTATAAGTCGGGCGATTACGCACCTTACCTTTACCGTACCAAGGATTACGGCAAAACCTGGACTCTGATTACCAAGGGAATTCCTTCCGATCAGTTCACACGCGTTGTTCGCGCCGATCCCAAACGCAAAGGATTATTGTACGCCGGAACAGAAGAAGGTATGTTCATCTCCTTTGACGATGGAGAAAACTGGCAACCTTTCCAGCTCAACCTGCCGAAGGTGCCTATTACCGACCTGGCGATCAAAAACGACAACCTGATCGCCGCAACGCAGGGCCGTAGTTTCTGGCTTATTGACGACCTTACTCCCCTTCATCAGCTTTCAGATCAGGTAGCCAAATCACAGGCCTACCTATATAAGCCGATGCCAAGCTACCGCATGGGCGCCGGATTTGGTTTTGGCAGGCCTTCCAGAACCGAAGGCGCTAACCACCCAGGAGGGGTTATGGTCCATTTTTACCTCAAAGAAAAACCGGCAGATTCCGTGGAAGTCAAGCTGGAGTTTTTTGAAGCCGATGGGGATCTGATCCGCGGTTACTCCACCAAAGCAAAAGAGAACAATGCCCGTATGCCCGAGCTCAAAAAAGGCGGAAACTTTTTTGTCTGGAACATGCGCTATCCAGACGCTAAAAGCTTTGAAGGTATGATCCTTTGGGCTGCCAGCATGGCAGGTCCAAGAGCTGTGCCGGGCATGTACAAGGTCAAACTAACCGTGGGCGCTCAAACCCAGGAACAACCCTTTGAAATCCTCATGGACCCCCGGTCTGAAGCCAGCCTGGAGGAATTGAAGCAGCAATTCCAGTTCGTCCGGGATGTGCAAAGTAAAATTGACGAAACGCATCAGACCATTATCGACATCCGGGCTATGCGCCAGCAGATGAATCATTTCAGGAACTTCTGGAAGGACGACCCGGCCATGAAACCCCTGATGGAAAAAGCAGATGAGATCGAGAAAAAGATCGGGAAGATCGAGAATGAACTCTACCAAACCAAGAACCGGAGCGGGCAGGATCCCCTCAACTTCCCGATCAAGCTCAATAACAAACTCGCCGGTGTAGGCTCTGCCGTTAACCAGGGGAACTTTGGACCCACAAAACAAGCTACCCAGGTGAAGGAGGAACTTACCAAGCAAATAGACGAACAATTAAAACAATATCAGCAAGTGATTTCCAGCGACCTGCCTGCACTTAACCGGATGGTCAAGGAAAAAGGCATTGATGCCATTCAATTAAAACAGGAGAAAAAATCCTCCTGATAAATAACCCCGCCTGGCTTCCGGTCTAACCGGCCAAAAATGCGGGAAACCACTGCGGATGGACTGTTTTTTGATTTCCGGTGACGAATTTCAAACGACCCGGTGATTATTGTAAACAGTCCGTCCGCTTTCTTTTTCTAACTAGCAAAAAAAATTTTTCCTTAAAACAAACTATCAGGTATGGCCTCTTCCACAACCGCAACGATCACAGAGGTAAATATCAAACTGGACATGCAAAATGGGTTCACTACTACAGTGAATTCCGGGCCTCATCACCTTTTGGCGGATGAACCGGAAGATGCCGGAGGCAAAGACCTGGGTATGTCCCCTTACCAACTGATAGGCTCCGCTTTGGGGTCCTGCACCGCAATGACCCTTCATATGTATGCCCGCCACAAACAGTGGCCGCTACAATCTGTTACGGTGCGGCTGGAGCATCAGAAAAAACACGCCGAGGATTGCAAAGATTGTGATAACCCTAAAGCCCGCCTGGACCATTTCGATCTGTTCCTGCACCTGGAAGGCCCGCTTTCGGAAGACCAAATAGCTCGCCTGAAGGAAATTGCCTATAAATGCCCCGTGCATAAAACCTTGACCAACAAAAACTTCATCAAGGTGCACCTAGAGGAGTAGACGGGAGACGGGAGACATGATTTTTAAACGAAGCGTTTATAATCGATTTTTAAAATTTTCATTTCTTCTATATAATTCGTCGTCTCCCGTATACCGTCTACCGTCCGCCGTCCGCCGTCTACCGTCCACCCAAAGTACTTTACCGGTTGTTCATATAAAATATCCGGTAATTTGGCGTTATTACCTTATTGCCCATTTTGGGTTGTACAAAAAACGCGCTACTAATTAGTCTTTTACATTATGAAACCGCACGCTACCCGATTTCTCTCCTTCCTGTTTTTGTTTTACTGGAGCACCTTTCCCCTTTCCGCACAGGAAAAAATGGAGGTAAGCCGCGTTAAAGCGATTAACCTCCAAAGCAAGGTGCTTCATATTGCTGTTGACGCTGAAAACAACAAATGGGTCAGCACCGACCAGGGGCTTTTTCAGGTCAAATCTCCCGACCTTGCCATTCCAGTTGCCGTTCCGGATGGAAGCAACGCGCTCTACCAATATCCGGGAGGTAATTCCGATTTTACCTGGAAAAAAGAGGAATTGAACAATGCCCTGGGCAGAATCTTATCTGAGTCCAACACCATTACGGCGGCAGCTTACGACACCAGGAAAAACATCCTTTGGATTGGAACCTCCGAATCCGGGGTATACGAGCTGCAAACAAAGCCTTCGCTAAAAGTCTTGAGTAAAGTAAACAGCAACGGCCCCAAATCCGGGGCAGCGAAAACCAACGTTTTATTTATCGATGCGCTGGGCCGAACCTGGATCGGCACGGATGCCGGGGTCTTTTTTGGCGTCTCCGGCAAATGGAAACAGGAGCAGAAGTACTTCAGCATCCAATCCATAATTCAATCAGGCAGCGACATTTGGGTTCTTGGAGACGCCTTGTTATGGAAAGTTTCCAGCTCGGGTCAGTGGGACCCCATAGATATCCCTCCGGCTATTACAGAGGGCGATGTAGTGGCCATGACTGCCGACGGCGAAGGCAGGCTCTGGATCGTTTCCGAACTTATTGCCCAGTTTGATCCTGTTTCCGGCATCACCAAAACATACGGTCCTGCCGATTATTATACAACTCAATTCCCTACGTGCATTGCCGCCGACCTGGATGGGACTATCTGGATCGGTAGTCAGGATAAAGGCCTTTACAGGGTAGGCAAACCATCCGCCTGGGCAGTAAGTATTATTGTTGAAAAAGAAATTTCCTGCAACAGTTTAACGAACGATGCCATTTTAAAAGCAGTTGTTAGCGGAGGGATTCCTCCATTTGTTTATTCCTGGAACCCGGGGCAAAAAACAGATCGGGTTGCGGGACTCGGCCCGGGGACCTATTCTCTTAGCGTAACCGACGGCAAAGGACAGCAAAAAACAGCGTCCATCCAGCTTACCGATCCAAGAGTTCGGATAACCGTACAAGCCACCGGTTCTGAAAAATCGGCAAATGCCAGAAACGGTAGCGCGGTGGCCAGTGGCCAGGGAGGCGCCCCCCCCTATTCTTACGTTTGGGACAATGGCGAAAAAACCGCTCAAGCCGTCCAACTCGCTGCCGGAAAGCGCACTATCACGGTCACCGATTCCAAAGGTTGTGCTGCGATTGCTACCGTTGAAATAAGCAGGGACGACGCCCCGCTGTCGGTCAGTTTGATTTCCGCCACAGATATCACCTGCGCAGGAAAAGGGGACGGAGCGATATCCGTCAGCCCGTCAGGCGGGTCAGGGCCATATTCGATTACCTGGAGCCTGCCTGGAATACAGGGCATGGAGCCAAAAAACCTCAAACCTGGCCGTTATGCGCTGACTATTACCGATGGAAAAGGAGTAAAAGCAGATACGGCTTTCACGCTTAAAGAGCCTCCAGGTTTAACTGCTTCAGCTAAAGCGGACAAACCTGCGAGTATCGGAGGCCGTAACGGGCAGGCCAGTGTGCAGGCAGCAGGCGGAACCCCGCCCTACCGGATTCAATGGGATAATGGCGAATCTGGGCCGGAAGCGCGTCAACTTGCTGCGGGAAAACACTCGGTTCAGATCTCCGACACCAATGGATGCCAAACCTCCGCAAGCCTGGAAATGCCGGAAAACATTCTACCGCTTGAAGTTTCGATCCGCCTGCTGGAGGGACTGAAATGCGCCGGCGACAAAACTGCAGCCCTGGAAGTGCTTGTTAGCGGGGGCAAACCTCCATTTTCATATGACTGGAAAAATGCGGGGCTCGCCGGAGACCAGCCCAAAGGGCTTGGCGCTGGAGAGTACAGCCTCATCGTAAAGGATGCCTCCGGGAAACAGGCCAGCGGCAATTTCTTCGTCAAGGCGCCTGATCCCCTATCCGCAATTATTCAGCCGGTCGGGCCTGCCTCCACAGGAAATACAGACGGCCGTGCCATTGCCGTAGCGGGCGGAGGTACCCCCGGGTACGTTTATGCCTGGGACAACCAGGAAAACCAAGCTGCTGCGGAAAAACTCGCGCCAGGGAAAAGAAGCGTCACCGTAACGGATGCCAACGGTTGCCAAGTCACTGCATCCACCCAAATTACGGAAAATATCCTCCCCCTTACCGTGTCTTTAACATTGGCCCAGTCCATCCGCTGTGCAGGTAAACAGGAAGGCGCCCTGCAAGCTACCGTGGGCGGAGGCAAAGGCCCATTTTCCCTCCAATGGAACCAACCCGGCGTAACCGGGGAAAACCCCTCCAACCTTCCCGCCGGAACCTACGTACTCACCGTTACCGACGCCGCCGGAAATAAGACCCAGGCGTCCTTTGAGCTAAAAGAACCTGCCCCCCTGAAGCTGGCCACTCAGGTGGAGTCGCCGGCCAGCACCAATGAAACCGACGGCAAAGCCAAAGTTACCGCATCCGGAGGGACTGCGCCATATACCTACCGTTGGGACAACGGGGAACAGCAATCCGTGGGTCAAAAACTGGCCCCAGGAAAACGAACCGTCACCGTCGCCGACGCCAACGGGTGCCAGGCAACCGCTTCAATCGATATGACAGAAAATATTCTACCGCTGTCTGCCTCTATTTCGGAAACGATTGCGATTACCTGTGCCGGAGCCTCTTCCGCATCGCTTTCTGCCGAGGTCAAGGGTGGCAAAGGGCCGTTCACCTTCACCTGGAGCCCAGCCCTTGCCCAAGGGCAAAATCCTTCCGGACTACCCGCCGGAAACTACCAACTCACCGTATCGGATGCCCTTGGAAGCCGCACTACCGCCGCTTTCAAAATAGCCGAACCCAAACCGCTTCAGCTTAATCTGCTCTTGGAAGCTCCTGCAAGTACCGACCAATCGGATGGAAAAGCCCGGGCCATCCTGAGTGGAGGGACCGCTCCTGTCCAAATCAAATGGGATAATGGGGAATCAGGGGAATCTGCCAGGCAATTGGCGCCGGGGAAACACCTGGTAACGGCTACCGATGCCAAAGAATGTAAAACTACCGCAGAAATTGAAGTCGGCGAAACCGTTCTGCCTCTCAAAGCAGCCATCAAAGAAGAAAAACCAGTGTCCTGCCCGGATAGCAAAGATGCCGTTCTGGCCCTTGATATCCAGGGAGGAAAAAAACCATACCGGTTCCTTTGGCAGCAAGGGAGCAACACCCAAACCATCCAGGGTTTGGGCGCCGGCGCCTATCAGGCTACCGTTTCCGATGCCATTGGAAACTCCGTGCAGGTTGCTTTCAATGTGGTTTCGCCTCCTGCATTACAACTCCAGGCAGGCAAACGAGCCGGCGCAGGGAAGACGCCTGACGGGCAGGCAAGTTTCATCGCTTCCGGCGGAACTCCGCCGTATACTTTTGCCTGGGACAATGGAGAAACTACTTCTGACGCCGTAAGGCTGGCTTCCGGAACCCGGCAAATTACGGTAACCGACGCAAGAGGGTGTAAGACTTCGGCAGAGGTGGTCATCGCACAGCGGCTTATCTCTGATCTGGTGGCCGGTAAAATCCAGCCCGGGCAAACGATTCCCTTGGAACAAGTTCAGTTTGAAGTGGACAGCACCAACTTTAGTCCCGCATCTATCCCAATGCTGAACGAACTATTTGAATTTTTGGCAACCCAACCCGGAGTATCCGTAGAAATTGGCGGACATACCAGCAGCCTTTGTTCGGACGAGTTTTGCGACCGGCTTTCTGCGGCGAGGGCCAAATCCGCTGCAGACTACCTGGTCAGAAGGGGAATTGATCCTTCCAGGGTATCGTCAAAAGGCTACGGCAAACGATTCCCCATTGCGGATAATAATACCATAGAAGGGAGGCGAAAAAATCAGCGTGTCGAATTAAAGATTTTAGTCGTCAATAACCCCTAACCGATTTTTTTTCAAGGAAGGCTATATTTTCTGTGGTTTCTCCTAATTTTGGGCCATTGCATTGTGGACTAAAAAATACAACATGAAAAAACACATTTCCTTCTTTGGGATTCTGTTTCCCCTGCTTTTCGGAATGGTGGTTCTCCAAGCTCAACCGGGAAGCCGTCCCTCCGGCCAAATGAAACCTGGGGCAACGGAAAGCGCCGACACTACTGCAAAAGACAAAAAACCTGCAGGTCCAAAGACCTTCAAAGACTTTGTCACGGACAAAGCCGTGTCTATGACCGGAATGCTTACTACGCACAAGGTCGACGACAAATTTTACTTCGAGATCCCCGAGCCGCTCTTTGGAAGGGAGATCATTGCCATTACCCGCATTTCCCAAACGCCGGATGGCGCAGGCTACGGCGGAGAACAAGCCAACCAACAGGTTTTCCGCTTTGAAAAAGGCCCCTCGAACAACGTGTTCATCCGGGTCGTTTCTTACGTGAATACGGCGACTGACACCACCCAGCCAATTGCCAAAGCGGTCCGTATCTCCAACACCGAACCGATAGCCGCCGCATTTGAAATCAAAGCGTCGAGAAAAGACACCTCCGTACTCATCGAAGTGGGCGACTTCTTCAATGGCGACAATCAGGTTTTTGCGCTGCCACCCAGCACCAAGCAGCGGTACAAGCTCAATGCCATCCAAAAAGACCGGTCCTATATTGTTGCGTTGAAAGCCTTCCCGATCAATGTCGAGGTCCGCAGCGTAAAGACCTTTACCGTTACACCCCCAAGTCCGGCAGGCGGAGGATCAACCCCTTCGCGAAATGTCGATTTGGGCGCCGGAGTCGCTGCCGGCGTCGTAACGTTTGAAATGAATACCTCTATGGTGTTGCTACCCGAAGTTCCCATGCAAAGGCGCCTGTTTGACCCCAGGGTGGGGATCTTCGCCTCCCGGGTCACCGTATTCGACGATAATTCGCAGCGGGTGGAAGAAGAGGTATTTACCGACCGTTGGCGGCTTGAAGCCAAAAACGCCGAAGATGCCGCCCGGCAGCAACGCGGCGAGCTGATTGAACCGGCCAAACCGATTGTTTTTTATATCGATCCCGCTACCCCGCATAAATGGCGCCCTTACCTGAAGCAAGGCGTGGAAGATTGGCAGGTGGCCTTTGAGCAGGCTGGATGGAAAAACGCTATTCTCGCCAAGGATTGGCCGGAAAACGACCCCAACATGAGCCTTGAAGATGCCCGCTACTCCGTGATCCGTTATTTCGCTTCCGATATCGAAAACGCCTACGGGCCAAACGTGACCGACCCCCGTTCGGGAGAGGTGATCGAAAGCCATATTGGCTGGTACCACAACGTCATGAAGTTGCTCAAACGCTGGTACACCACCCAAACGGCCGCCGTAGATTCCCGGGCCCGTGCGGTCAAATTCAGCGACGATCTTATGGGGCAATTGGTCCGCTTCGTTTCTTCCCACGAAGTAGGGCATACGATCGGCTTGCGCCACAATTTCGGCGCCAGCCATGCCACACCGGTAGAAAAACTAAGGGACAAAGCGTTCATCACAGCAAACGGCCATACGTCTTCCATCATGGACTATGCCCGTTTCAACTATGTGGCTCAACCAGAAGACGGGGTAACCGATTTTTTCCCACGGATCGGCGACTACGATAAATGGGCAATAGAATGGAACTATAAACCAATCTACAATTCAGCCGGCCCGGAAGAGGACAAAAAGATCCTCAACAAATGGTACCTCGAAAGGGTAGTCCCCAACCCACGCCTTCGCTTTATCACCGAATCAAGCCCGGTTGACCCAAGAGCTCAAAGCGAGGATCTGGGCGACAACTCCATGCTCGCTTCGGAATACGGCATCAAAAACCTCCAGCGCATTTTGCCTAATGTCGTAGAATGGGCCAAAGAAGAAGCCGAAGACTACGATATGGCCGAAGAAATGTACGGCGATGTGGTCGCCCAGTACCGCCGTTACATCGGGCATGTAACCAAGTGGGTGGGAGGCATCTATGAGACGCCAAAAACCTATGAAGAGCAAGGAGTGGTCTACGAACCGGCGCCCAGGGATATGCAAAAAAGCGCGGTGGCCTGGCTTAACAAGCACGTTTTTCAAACCCCCACTTGGCTGATCGATCCTAAAATCCTGAGCCTCATTACCAATGACCTTGGGGTGAATTCTTTAGCGCAAATACAGGAATCCGCTATAAACAACCTGCACAATACCAGCAGATTGCAGAGGTTGATTGAAGCCAAATCCGCTTACCCGAACGCCTACGGAATTGAAGATCTTTATACCGAACTCAAAAACGGCATCTGGTCGGAGTTAAAAGGCAGCCAGGCTGTCTCCGTGCATCGCCGCAACCTTCAGCGAATATACATTACCAAGCTGCTCAGCATGCTTGAGCCGTCTGCAGCGCCTGCAGCAGCCGCTTCCCCATTTGCTGCAGCTACGCCTGCCATAGACCCGATGAAGACGGATATTATCGCCATCACCAGGGCTACGCTGAACGAGTTACACGGTGAATTGAAAGCAAAAGCCAAATCCGCTTCCGACAAAATGACGCGCTACCACTACGAGGATTGCGTCATGCGCCTGGAAAAAGGGCTGGGACTCGACGATTAATCTTTTTTAGGGCTAAAGGCGTAAGGCTAAAGGCATAAGGCCTTACGCCTTACGCCTTTAGCCTTACGCCCTTCTTTTCCAACAAAGCCTCGTACAGACGGTCTTCTATTTCCAAAACCCCAGAGATGGCTGCCTGGGCGGCCATGCGGTTTCCACGTTCTCCGGGAAAGAATATTTCCTCTGCTCCAGGCATTTTCTCAGCGTTTTTTATCCTTTGTACAAAGGCGTTCATGGATTGAATAAACGACAGCGGATCGCCAAACAGCCTGGGATGCAGGCATACGATCAGGTTGCCCCAGTCCCCTTTTCCGAGCCCAAGAAAAGAAGCGCCAATGAGAGGGCCAGTCAGTATCTCAACGATCATAGACAGGCCCGAGCCTTTGTAGCTTCCAAAAGGAAGGATAGCTCCCTTCAGCGCCGATTCCGGGTCAAAGGTTTCAACGCCCGCCGAATCAATGGCAATCCCGGGAGGCAGGGGATTTCCTGCAAGAAGCGATTCCACCACCCCAAACCAGGCCATGGAAGCGGTTGCCATATCGAGCACTATAGGCTCTCCAAGGGAAGGAATACCAATGGCAATAGGATTGGTACCCAACAGGGGTTCTTTAGCCCCGGCCGGAGCGACGGCAGGAAAGGACCCGGAAAAAACCATTCCGATAAATCCTGCTTCCGCCATTTTTTTGACGTAATAGCCTATCGCTCCTGTGGAAGATGCCGTATTCCGGGTAGCAACAAACGAGACCCCAAAACCTTCTGCTTTTTCAATCGCCTGGGATGTTGCGTGTTGCATGACGATCATCCCAAGGTGGCGCCCTCCGTCAATGACCTCAGATACAGGGGTTTCAAATACTACACGAACCGGAGCATCGGACGGAGGCCGGGGAAGGCCTTTTCCGGTAAGTTTCACAACTCCCTGGTTGTTCCCCCTGCATTGAGCGTACATCAGGACCGGAAGTGTCCGCTCAATTTCCTCCGGTGAAAATCCTTCCATAGAAAGGATTTCCACCACCAATTCTTCCAGGGCTTTTAATCTGATTTGCATGGATACGATTTAATGTATTTAAAACAGGGCCGGGAATTGCCCACCCTATTGTTTTTTTCCCGGGTAACCGAACTTATCTGGTCCGGCTAACCGCCAAAACCAGCCAAGGTGACGTGTTTACCCACGAAAAACTAGTCCAGGTTACCAGTTATTAGCAAATCAGACCAGTACTTCCAGGCGGCGCGGGAGGGTGTCGATTTCCACCCGGAAGACATCGGAAAAAGGGATTTCCCCATCCATTTCGACAATCAGCGGACGAGGAGAAGCAATCGATATGCGGGCGCCGCGAAACCACTGCAGCATTGGGTCGTTAACGTGATTCCCTTTCATCATCAATGGAATTTTCTGTAAAATGGTCCACTGATTGATTTTTTTAGTGATCATCATATCCAGTACTCCATCCTGCACGTCTGCCTGAGGACAAACCCAAAAAGCGCGTCCGAAACACCGGCCATTCATGATAGCTACCATGCTGGATTGAAGCGATGGTTCTCTCTGGTTATCCACCTGTACCTGCAAATCCAAAAGCGGATATTTCCAAAGGGTTTTCAAAACGGCAGCCAGATAGCCCCAAAAACCGGTAAGGAGTTTCGGGATCGTGGTGAAATTATACGCCGCGTGAGCGCTGAATCCGAGATTGACCCCATTGACAAAATATCGATGGCCTGCTTCAGAACCGTCCTGGCGGAAAGCCCGCAAGCTCCCCACGTCAACCAGATGCGGCTTTCCAGAAGCGATTCTGGCTATCCCTACCGCCCAGGAATAGCCCTGCTGGCCGACCTCGGGCAAAGGCGGAAGCATTTTGACAAAGTCATCGCCATTTCCAACGGGAATAATCCCTAAAGGAAGGGTTGGACCATCTCCCAAGGCGCCGAGTAAGCCATTGGCTACTTCGTGTATCGTTCCGTCTCCACCGACGGCCACCACTGCCCTAAACCCCTTTTGGGCGGCCTCCATTGCCAATGCCTTGGCGTGCAAAGGAGCGTTCGTGGTTTCAACTACTATCTCCAAACCGTGCGCAAGAAGGCTTTGATGGATTTGTGGCCAAAGGGATTTAGCCTTTCCTCTACCCGCATTCGGATTGTAGATTACCAATATTTGATCCATTTCTTTAAAGGGTTTACGGTGTCCGACAGAAAACCGGCAATTCGCCACGAAAAAATCCAAATAAAAATTGGCAACGCCTATTCAGATGACAATAAACGACGTTTTCACAATTTTTCTTAAAATTTTTATAACTGTTAATAAAAAATATACTACCTTTCGAACGAAGATTGATGCAAATCCATGCTTTTTTAGATCCTTCATAATAACAGTCGGGTGATTTCTTACAAGAGCGAAGCGATTATGCCTTCGCTCTTTTTCTTTAGATGCTTTCCGGGAGAATTTGGGAGCCAGATTTTGGTGGGGCCGGGAAGCGTTGTATTTTCGCCCAAAACCGAAACTGTGATTCAGGCAACCGGCATTCATAAATCCTACGGGAAATTGCACGTACTCAAAGGCGTAGACATTGAGATCGGGCGCGCAGAAATCGTCACTATCGTCGGAAAATCAGGGGCAGGCAAAAGTACCTTGCTTCATATTCTGGGCACGCTGGATCAGGCAGATAAAGGCGAGATCCGCATTGACGGAGAAGCCATTGCCCAGTTGAATGCTGCACGGCTTGCCGCCTTCCGGAACAAACATATCGGCTTCATTTTTCAATTCCACCACCTGCTTCCAGAATTTACGGCGCTGGAAAATGTTTGTATCCCAGCCTTTATCGGAGGGCAAACCGAGGCAAGCGCCGAGCCCCGCGCCAAGGAATTGCTGGACTATCTGGGGCTGAGCGACCGGATGAACCACAAACCCGGCCAGCTTTCCGGAGGGGAGCAACAGCGCGTCGCGGTTGCCAGAGCATTAATCAACCAGCCTTCGGTGGTTTTCGCTGACGAGCCTTCCGGCAACCTGGATTCCTTCTCCTCACAGGAACTGCATCATTTGCTGTTTGGCCTTCGTAAAGATTTTCGCCAAACATTCGTCATTGTCACCCATAACGCCGAATTGGCCCGTATGAGCGACCGGCGCCTTGAGATGAAAGACGGCAAGCTTCTTCCCGAACCTCCAGCCTTATAACCCTCCTATTCGCAACCACACGTTGAACGATCGCCTTCAGTACCAAGCAAAAACGCGCCTGTATTCGGGCACCCAGTACGGTCTGTTTCCTTCTCCCCTCTGCTAAATGCCCATTTCGAACATCCAACAGCCAACGTCTAATGTCTACTATTAAAATGTTAAAATTTTATAAATTGGGCAAAGAAAAGCAATGTCCGCCCCTTGCTGTGTAGTTATTGGTTCAGTATACTCTGATTCTCAACCAACTTTTGAAAACAATACACCTGAATATGCTTTCCAGAAGTATCCTTTTCCTGCTTTTTTTGATCCTGGGACCGGCTGTCGTCCAGGGCCAGCAAACGTCCGTATACACGGATGCCCAAAAAGCGTTCAAGCAAGGCCTGCAGTTTTATGAAAACGGCTTGCTTGCCAAAGCCAAGCGGGAGTTTCAAAAAACCACCGACCTGCTTCTGCCGGTCAATGAAGCGGAAGCCGGCATGATGCGCACCCAGGCGCAATTGTACCAGGCAAAGTGCGCCGTTCAACTCGAACTTAAGGACGGGGAAGCTACGACCCTGAACTTTATCCGCTCTATGCGCCCTGACCCGGAGTACCAGCAAGCCCTCGTCGATATGGGGGACTTCTACTTCAACAACCGGCGCTATGAAGAGGCCCTGGATTATTATGCCGAAATCCCCGCTTCCGGATTACCAAGAGATCAGATGGCTCAGGTGCGTTTCCGCCAAGGGTATGCCCATTTCGCAAAAAAAGAGTACACCGCAGCCAAATCCTATTTAAGAGACATCAGCGCAGATACCGAGTCGGCCTATCATGCCGCTTCCAATTATTACCTGGGCCTGTGCTATTTTTACGAAGGCGATTACAACCAGGCCTACCGGGCATTCAGCGTTGTCGAAAAAGTCCCTGAATACAAAAACGAGTTGCCCTATATCCAGGCGCAGATCCTCTTTGCACAGCGGAAATTCGACGAAGTAATTACAAAGATCGGGCCGCTCACGAACGATCCCCGTGCCAACAACCTGAAGGAAATCCGCCAGATCGTCGGGCAATCTTATTTTGAAAAAGGAGACTATAAGAATGCTTTGCCCCATCTGGAATACTATGCCTCCAGGTCCAGCAAGCTCCGGGAAGAAGAGCTCTATCAGGTAGGGTTTGCGCAGTACCAGGAAAAAAAATACCAGGAAGCGATCCGCAACCTCAAACCGCTTTCCACAGCCAATTCCCCCATCGGACAGAATGCCATGTTCTATTTAGCTAACTGCTACCTGCAGCTTGGAGACAAGAACAATGCATTGGCTGCCCTTGGAACAGCCAAGCGCCTCAACTACGATCCCATTTTACAGGAGGATGCCCTGTTCAACCACGCCAAACTCGCCTACGAACTCAACCTTCCGCGAGAGGCGGCAACCGACCTTCAGGAAATCCAGCCCAACTCCCGCTATTATGGCCAAGCCCAGCAATTGTTGAGCGAAGTGCTGCTCAGCTACCGCGATTACCAGCAGGCGCTTGCGATCATAGAGGATATGATGAAAACAAACCGTACGCCGCAACTAACCCTTACCTACCAAAAAGTAGCACTGAATCGCGGCATCCAGCTACTGCAAAATAACGATCCCGCCGGTGCAAGGCCTTTCTTCCAAAAAGCGGTCGACAACCCCGCAGATCCTCAATTGCAGGCAATTGGTCTCTTCTGGCTGGGCGATGTAGCTAACCGCCTCGGGCAATATCAGGAAAGCATGCAATACATCGACCGGTTCCTTACGGCATCCAGAAGCCTAAGCAGCCTTCCCGACGAAGCCAATACGATCACGGCCAGCTACCTTCAAGGATATAATCACCTGAAAACCAACAATTACGATCGCTCTCGCTCTTTCTTTCAGGCCACGGTAGACGGCATTAACCGCAACCGCCGTTTTATCACCAACACCCAAATCACCGACGAATTGCTCGGTGATGCCACCATGCGGCTCGGAGACGCCTATTTCCGCGTAAACCAATACAACAGCGCCGCCCAATATTACGACGAAGTCATTAGCAAGCGTTATGCCGGTTATGATTACGCCATCTTCCAGAAAGCCATCATAGAAGGGTTGCGCGGACGTAAAACAGAGGAAATTATTGCGCTGGAGCGCCTGGAACGCGAATTTCCCAATTCCGAATACACAGATGACGCCTTGCTCCGGCTTGGCATGACTTACCAGGAAATCGGTAAACTCAGCCAGGCGATCGACCCTCTCCGGGCGCTGACTACCAAATACCGCAATAAGTCGCCTCTGGTAAACCAAGCGCTGTTGCAACTTGGCCTAATTACTTATAACATGGGCAATTACGAGGGCGCCATTAATTACTACAAACAAGTATTCACCAACAACCCGGAACCTTCAGAAGCCAGCCAGGCATTGGCAGCTCTGGAGGAGATCTACATCAAAGACCTTGGCAGGCCAGGCGATTATACCGCTTTCCTGGAAACGGTACCCGGATATAAAGTGGACAATTACGTACGGGATTCCATCACCTACAAGACCGCCCAGATCCAGTTTGAAAATGGAGATTACCAGCGCGCCGCCGAATCCTTCAGCAGCTATATCCGGAGTTTTCCAAAAGGGCTCAATATTATCCCAGCCTATTACAACCGCGGCGAGTGCTACAGCGTACTCCGCCAATATACCCAGGCATTAAAAGACTACGAAGCGGTTATCCAGCAAGGCGCCAGCAGGTTCTTTGTCAAAGCCCTTGAAAAAGCAGCTATCATTGCCTATAACCACGAACTGGATTTTGAAAAATCGCTGAAACTGTATTCCGAACTGGAGAAAAATGCCACTTCGGAAGATATGCTCTTTGAAGCTCAGCTGGGCGCCCTCCGAAGCGCTTACCGCACCAAAAACAGCGCTTCCGTTTATGGCTATGCCGCCAAGGTAAACAACAACCCAAGGGCTAACAATGCGCAGATTGCCACCGCCAATTTCTACTTAGGCAAACTGGCGTTCGACAACCAGGACTACAACAACGCGCTGAATGGGTTTCAAAAGGTAGTTCAACTCTCCGACAACGAACAGACCGCAGAAGCGCGCTACCTGATCGCCTATATTTATTATCAGCGCAGGGATTTAAACAAAGCCCAGGAACTCTGCCTCAAGGCCAACCAGGAAAGCTCCGCTTACCCCTACTGGGTAGCAAACAGCGTCCTGCTCCTCGCCGATGTCATGGCTGAAAAAGGCGATCTCTACAACGCCCGTGCTGTGCTGGAAGCCCTCCTGGAAAACTACAATGAAGATCAGGAATTGGTCAATAAAGCCAAAACGCGGCTTGGGCAAATCAACCGGCAGATCGAACAAAGCAGTATTCTGAACAAAAGCGGTTCTGAAAACAGGGACTAAAACCAAATTATTTCAACAACGATAATTCCATATATATGAAACGCTTAGCGATCATTCTCGCCTTCTTTGCCGGCTCAGTGCTGCCCCTGGGCAGCCTTCTCGCCCAGGGAGGTCTTCAAACCGGAGAAGTCGATATTATCAAACAATTCAATGCGCGCCTGGCCGACGCAGACCGCTTCCTGTTTGCGCCCCAGTTGCCTCCCCTGGATACGTTCACCAAAAAACAATCCTATACCATCACGAACCGGCCCCTTAATGTTCAGTACCTGCCTCCAAGAATCCTGCCCAAAACCCTTCAAAACGAACCCAAAGACCCAATTTACAACGGTTACGCCCGGCTGGGGGCAGGGTTTCCTAAAGCCCTTCTGGTGGAAGGAGGTTATGATCTGGTGAATAAAGAAGGCCTGGACGTAGGGTTCGACCTGCGGCACCTGTCGATGAACAACGAAGGCAAAGTCGAAAATCAGCGCTTTGCCGACAACGACTTTGGGCTGCACGCCGGCTTTCACTCTGACCAGGGGTTCAGCATTGCCGGAAACCTGAACTACAGCCGGGACTTCCTCTATTTTTATGGCTATACCGACCTGGATGACGATTTCGCTTCGGAATTAACCTACGACCCGGAAGATGTCAAGCAACGATTCTCTTTGCTCAGCGGCAACGTCAAGCTTTACAATAATCAGCGGACTGCCGGAGGAATTGATTATTCAGCCAGCCTGGACTTTTATACCATGGAAGATCTCTATGCGTCCAGGGAAGGCGGAATCGATCTGGTTTTTAAAGGAACCAAATGGTTCGAAGACCGTCATCCTCTCACGATCCAACTGGAAACGGACTTCAGCGGTTATCGGGACAGCACCAAGCAGTCCCTCAATAACTTCTTCCTCACCCCTACCTATTCCTATCACGGAGACCGGTTCAGGGTCAAGCTTGGACTTAACCTGGCCAACTTTGACGATGCATTCACCTTCTACCCGATCCTCGAGGCGTCCCTCAATGTAGTGGACAACCTGGTCACGGCTTTTGCCGGCACAGAAGGCGGTTTGCAGAAAAACAGTTTCCGCGCCCTGACAGAGTACAATCCCTTTCTGACTTCCCGGCCAAGGCTGAAAAACACCTTTTACAGCCATTATTACGGGGGAATAAAAGGAGAATACCGGGGCGTACAGTACCGGGCCCAGGTTGGGTATAAGGACGTTAAGAACCTTGCCCTTTTTCTGACCAATGGAGATTCGATTCCCCGGTTCAACGTGTTGTACGATACCGGAGGAGTGTTTTCCATAACGGCGGAACTGCGTACCCAACTGATCGAAGGGCTCGAACTAAATGGCAGGTTTACCCAAAATTTCTTTACCCTCGACCGGGAAGAAAAACCTTGGCACCTGCCGAGTTTATCCCTCAACGTGGGCGCAGCCTATTCGGGAATTATCGACAACCTGACCTTCAAAAGCGAGCTCTTTTTTCAAAATGGCGTCCCCACCCTGGCTTTTGACGGCTCCCCCAAAAACCTAAACACGCTCCTCGATTTGAACCTGGGAGCCGATTATCAGTTTTCCGACAATATCGGCGCTTTTGTACAAGTGAACAACGTACTGAACAACCGCTACCAACGCTGGCAGCACTACCCAATGATCGGCCTAAATGCCGTCGCCGGATTAACCGCTCGCTTTTAAGATAAGTACTCAAACCGCCAGCGGCCTTTCCTGCAAAGCCTTTTGCAGGAAAGGCCGCTCTCTTTTATCCCCCTGCCTAATCCCGTTTTTGACATCAAATTGTCACAAAAACACCCCCAGAGTTGCACAAGTCAGCTGGGATGCTTAAATTTTAGTCACAATACTACATTTATTAAATAACCAAAAATTTGGTCATGAATATCACTTTTGAAGAGCTACGGGCAATCAAGCACAAGTTGCCTAAGGGGAGTATTCACCGGATTGCCCATGAACTGAACATCTCCGAACAAACCGTCCGCAATTATTTCGGCGCCCACGATTACGAGCACGGCGACGCCGCCGGCACCCACATCGAACCGGGTCCCCATGGTGGAATCGTTCATATTGAGGACACTACTATCCTCGACATGGCAATGAAAATCCTGGAAGAAGCTTCTATTGAAAAATAATCCGCCGGGAAAACGGAGGCTGCATCAAAAGTCTGTTATTGCCTGCAACTTCATAGGCAAGGTCAAATCTTGTATCCGGGACAAAAAAGGCCTTTTGATGTAGCACCCGTTTTTTACATGTGTAAATAAAAATCCCGGGTTAGTTGCCGATACTCCTCTGTCCACTCATTTTGCCCATCGTGCTGGATGATCAGTTGATCTTTGACTATTTCCACCGGATGGCATTCGAATTGCATCAGCAGGCGTTCCACCGGTTTGGATACTTTGGCGCGAACTTCAGTAACCCGGGAGACATACAGGTGGTAACTCTGAGCAAGTTCCTGGAAGCGCAATCCTTCGATGTAGGGCAAAATCAAGCAAAACTTGCCCCCCGGATGCATCATACGTCTGGCCGAAGACAAAAGGTCTCCATGAGGAAGTTTTATGGTATGCCGCACGTGATGACGAGCCGAAGGGTGGGAGAAAGTGCCTCCGGTAAAAAAAGGAGGGTTGCTCACCAGTAGGTCGTATTGATTGACAGCCGCCTTTGAAAATTCCTGAACCGGCTGATGAAAAACCGAGAGGCGGTTTGACCAGGGGGTTTGTTCCAGATTTGCTTTTGCCTGGTTATATGCTTCCGCATCGATCTCTACGGCGTGAACAATCGCCTCCTGGGCGCGTTGGGCCATCATGGCAGCAATTACCCCCGTACCGGCGCCAATATCGAGGATTCTGGATGCATTGGTCACATCCGCCCAAGCCCCTAATAGAACGCCATCCGTCCCGATCTTCATGGGACATTTATCCTGCCTGATCTGAAATTGTTTGAAAAAAAACGTGTGCTGCTCCAATATTGAGTTCATCCTTATGTGAAACGGTTTTGGCGTGGAAAAATAAGCAACTATTGTTATACTTTGGGCTTTAAAGGTTGGACTTTAGAAAGGCATGGAGCGGGAATTTGGGAGCGGGGAGCAGGAATTTCAGGTTATCCCATGTAACAGACTTTAGGTATATTGGGTTCTTTAATTAACATCTGAAAAAAAGGATATGTCGCCTGGCCAGCTTTTGTGCAAGCCGTTTTTCCCTTTCAAACAATCTATGGGACGAAGATGTTGCCCTAGGTTCAATCCCCACCGAAAGCGCCCAAACCTGCTCCCTGCTCCCTGCTCCCTACACTCTGCTCCCTTTCCCCTACTCCCTAATCCACAAAAGTCTATCTCAAATGCCTTTGGATAAAGCGCCGTTAGAATTGTCAGGTGATTTCCGCTTTGCCCTGGACACGCTGGAGAAAGAGGAAAAGAACCTGTTTATCACCGGCCGCGCAGGCACTGGCAAATCCACGCTGCTCCAGCTTTTTCGCAATACGACCCGCAAAAATACCATTGTGCTTGCTCCCACCGGAGTTTCTGCATTAAATGTGCGGGGGCAAACAATCCACTCTTTTTTTGGATTCCCTCCTCGCATGTTCCCTAAATCAGAAATCAAAAAGCGAAGGGACCGCCGTTTGTACCGAAACCTCGAATTGCTGATTATCGATGAGATATCAATGGTCCGGGCTGATTTGCTCGACCATATCGATTACTTTCTGAGGACCAACCGGGATTCTCCCCTGCCTTTCGGGGGCGTTCAGGTCGTCTTTTTTGGAGATCTTTTTCAGTTGCCCCCTGTTGTCGCACAAGACCAGGAAGCCTGGCTTTACCATTCCCTGTACGCTACCCCATACTTTTTTTCTGCCGAGGTGTTGCGCCGTGGATTTGCAATGGAAGCCCTGGAGTTAAGGAAAGTATTTCGCCAGACCGACCGGCGCTTTTTGCGTCTGTTGGACAGTATCCGGCTCAACATCGCCGACCGCGACGATCTGGACGAACTCAACGAACGGGTAAATCCCAGGTTTGAACCGGAAGATTATTTCATCACTCTGACAGCAAGGAATGCCACAGCCGACCATATTAACCTGAAAGAATTGGCAAAAATTGAGTCCACCGAATACCTGCTTCCCGGAAAGGTAACCGGGGAGTTCAATCCCAATTTGTTTCCCACTGATCTCGCGCTTCGGCTCAAGCCTCAAGCCCAGGTAATGCTCCTCAAAAACGACCCTGACAAGCGGTTTGTCAACGGCACTATTGGAAAAATCCTTCGGGTAGAACCTCACCAACTCCGCGTCCAAATTGAGGATGGTCAAGGAAAAGAATCTGAGGTGGATATCGAACCCGCTACCTGGGAGGTTCTTCGTTACAAAACCACCCCGGATAATCCGGAGCAGATCGAATCTGAGGTAGTAGGCGCCTTCACCCAGTTCCCTGTCAAACTCGCCTGGGCGGTGACCATTCATAAAGCGCAGGGAAAAACCTTTGACAAAGTGATCATCGACCTTGGGAAAGGGGCATTTGAACACGGCCAAACCTATGTAGCGCTTAGCCGCTGCCGGAGCCTGGAAGGTATTGTGTTACGCCAACCCATCCGGCCCCAGGATATTATGACCGACGAGAGGGTTGTTGAGTTTCACCAGCTTTTATTTGGATAATCCGGAAAATTCGCCCTTGGATTTTCCTTTCTTTTGCTAACTTAACTTCGTTTTCTAGTATTCACCATCAAATGCCGAAGCCATGAGCAATAAGCTAGTCCATGTCAAAAAGAAAAAAATCCTCCAGCAGCACCAAGGAGAAAAGCAAGGAAAGAAAGTGCTGTATATTGTTCTTGTTGCTACCTTGGCGCTGATCTTTTTGCTCTATATCCTGTACGCCTAGAACAAAAGATCAGGGCTCACCATCAATGCAAGAGAGTCACTTCCGGCATGTATACCGCTCGCGAAGGGGTTTGAGCTTTGCCAAACCACCTGTGCAGCGAGTATATGGACTTGTTGCGGTGGGTCAGCGTCGTGAGAAAGCTACTTTCTTTCCACCCACAACCGCAGCACCCTGCTATTGGAAAGGCGAAACCCGGTTATTCTGGATTTTTTGTCCCGTTCGAATTGCAATTTAAAACCCGATGACGTTTCAAACTGGTCAGGCGCCACAGGCCGGAGGTTAAAATCGCCCAACCGCCTTTGATTGAAGGTCAATTGCCCGTTTTCCAAGCGTATCCGATAGTAGGCTTCCAATTCAGGGCAGAAATACGTCCCGGAATAAATCGGCAGTTGATCCTCCGGAATAGAAAATGCGTCCGGCTTGGGCTGCTCCTGGGCAAGGGCTGGGGTGGTTCTCCTTTCCACTGCCTCCGGGAAGAGGATCTCAAGCACTTTTCGCGTCAAATTCTCTCCATTAAAACCTGCAAAGTTGGCCTTCATCAGGATCGCCATTTCATATTCCGGGATGTAGGTAAGCATGGCTCGATACCCTGCGCTTGCGCCGGAGTGCTGAAGCAGGGCGAGGCTTCCAAACCGGCCGTGTTCTATTCCGAAGGCATAATTCAGCGTATCCCCGTTATTGAGCACCCCGCGCTGGACCATCTGGCGAAGGCCCTGGGCGCCTCCAACCTTTCCCGTGCGGAAATTGTCAGCCCATCTGGCCAGGTCAGGAAGTGTCGTATAAATCCCGCCTTGCCCAAAAGCGGTGCTGTTATCGTATATTTTAACCCAGGAGGTGCGGCCGTTAGCGCCATAAGACTCGGCGCAATCAGGAAAGCATTCGCCCTGAATATCCATGATGTAGGTATTGTGCATTCCCAGCGGTTCGAAGATATTTTCCCGCATCCAATCCTCGAAAGGTTTGCCTCCTGCGCGCTGAATAATTTCCCCAAGCAGCATATATGCCGTATTGCAGTAGGCGTATTGATCTCCCGGTTTAAAGTTCAATTCCTTCAAATGACGGACCATCGTCAACGCATCTTCCTGACGAATTCCATCGCCCCCAATCCAGCCGCCTAATTCCAGCATGGCATAAATTTCCCGGAGTCCGCTGGTATGATGCACCAGATGCCGGATAGTTACCGGCGCGCCAAAATCCGGAAAATCGGGGAAATATTTATGAATATCGTCATCGAAGGATAATTTCCCCTGCTGCTCCAGCAACACGATCGCCATGCACGTGATTTGCTTGGCAACAGAACCTATATCCGAAACCGTTTCAGGAGTGAACACCGTCCGGGTTTCCAGATTGGCCATGCCAAAGGATTTGGAATACGTCAAAATGCCCTTCTGAACGATCCCGACGGCAAGGCCGGGCCGGGCCGTCCCGTCAAATTCCATGAAAAGGGCGTCCAGCCGGCTTAACCGGGCGCTGTCCAAAGCTTGCCCATGCAGGTCCATAACATAAGGCCCGCACAGAAGAAGACCTATAATGCTTAAAAGGCGCCACGTCGTTTTCATACCGGTCGTATTGGAAAATGATAAACTTGTTCTCCGATGGAAAATACTGCTTTTTTTGTTTCTGCCAAGCGGGCTTTGTAAAAGAAGGAAAATGTATCTTTCCGGGTCTAATGGAAATATGGCTTTCAGTGCTTTGCTTGTTACTGCTTATGCCCCTCCGGCATCTTATGTTGCCCAGTGCGTGAGATTTCCCAAGGTTGTCATCGAACAATGGGAAAACTACCAAAAAGGGTCTTACCGGAACCGGTGCTTTATCGCTTCCAGCTACGGTTTATTGCGGCTTTCTATTCCTTTGTTGAAGGGCAAACACCAACGAATGCCCATCAGGGAAGTCCGTATCGACCATAGGGAGCGATGGGCCAAAAACCATCTGGAATCCTTGGCAACCGCCTATGGCAGCGCCCCGTTTTTTCACGAATATTTCGAATTGTTCGAACCTCTATACCGGAAGCAACCGGAATTTTTATTTGACTTTAACCTCGAAATGCTTCAAATCATTGTAAATGCCCTTCGGATTCCGTGTACCATTCAACTTAGCAGTACCTACGAGCGAAATCCCGCTCCGGAGTGCGCCGACCTAAGGTGGGCGATTTCCCCTAAAGAAAACCAACATCGCCCGGACCATAACGGATGGAATCCCATTCCATATCCCCAAGTCTTTGAAGAAAGACATGGATTTTTGCCCGATTTAAGTATTTTCGACATGTTGTTTTGCCTTGGCCCGGAAAGCATTCTGAATTTAACCCAAGGGCTAACTAAAAAAGAGTAAAGCTATCGCCAGGAAGGATTAATTCCGAACAAAATGCCAACACCTAACAGCTTAATCAACAAGAGTTTACAGGCTTTGCGTGCGCTGATCGACGAAACGGTCAAAGACCTTCACGAACTGACGATCCAGATCAGGCACGAACAGTTGGCCTCCACCGTGAGCGACCTCCGCAACCGGCTGAATGACCCGTTCATGTTTGTCATCGTGGGAGAAGTGAAAGCAGGAAAGAGTAGCTTCATCAATGCGTTGCTCGAATCAAAAGAAGAGATTACCGCCGTGGCGCCGCAGCCGATGACGGACACCATCCAGCAAATCGTCTATGGCCCTGAAAAGCAAGTACTCACGATCAACCCTTATCTGAAGCGGATCGAGATCCCTGTGGAGATCCTTCGGGAAATCGCTTTGGTGGACACCCCCGGCACCAATACGATTATTGAGCACCATCAGGAAATCACTGAAAGCTTTATCCCGGCATCCGACCTGATTGTCTTTGTATTTGAAGCCAAAAACCCCTACCGCGAATCCGCCTGGCAGTTTTTCCAGTTCATTCACGAAGACTGGAGGAAAAAGGTCATATTTGTTCTGCAACAGAAAGACTTGATGCCTGCCGAAGACCTGGAGGTCAATCTGGTCAAACTGCGCGAATACGCCGCAAAGAAAGGGGTTCAGGAGCCAGCTATTTTTTCTGTATCCGCCAAAGAAGAGTTAGACGGGCACACAGAACGCTCCGGGTTTGCCGAAGTACGCGCCTATATTCGGGAAAATATCACCGGCGGAAAGGCGCCGGTGATGAAACTCCAAAACAGCGTCCAAACAGCACTGCACATTCTAACGTCCATTAAGGAGGGGCTTATCCTTCGCAGAAAACAGTGGGAAGCCGATAGCGCTTTCCGGCAGGAGATCTCTGATTCCCTGGTCTCCCAGGAAACCAAATCAAACCGGCAGGTGGATGTGCTCGTTGAGAACATAATTGCCGGATATGACCGTGCGACCCGTGCTGCCGAAGCCGAACTCAGCAATGGCATGTCATTTTTCTCGCTCCTTTACCGATCGGTGGCTTCGGTCTTTTCAAGAAAAGCATCGGCCCAGGAATGGCTGGACCACCTTGCCTTGTCTCTTGAAAACGACCTGAATACCGAGCTGCGAACCAAATTAATGGACGGAATTGGCGACCTATCCGACAGCGTGCAGCAAATGGCCAAACTCATCGACCTTAAAATCCGTACGAGCCAGACCATTCTCCAGAATAACCACGAGATCTTCAGCGCCATAGCCGAAAAGCGAAGTAATGTGTTCAAAGACCTTCAGGACACTTTTGACGATTTCCTCAGGAAATCGGAAAACTTCACCGGCCATGAACTCTTTCCAGATAAAAGCCCCCTTCCTGGGAGTTTTGCCACCGGCAGCGGATTAGCTGTTGTCGGTATCGCGCTGACTGCGCTTGCTCACGGGATGGTCTTTGACCTAACCGGCGGCATTCTGACCACTATTGGCCTGATCTTTGCCGGAGTGGCCACTACCGGTAAGCGGAGGAAGATCCTGGGAGGGTTCCGGGAGGAGATCGCAAAAGGGAGAACCCGCCTCGAGGAAGATGTTACAAGGAAACTGAAACTTTACATCAAGAACCTTAAAGAACGCATCGACAGCCATTTTGATCCCTTCGACCTCCTGCTGGAAAAGGAAGAGGCTCAACTCAGCCAATTGGAGAAAAAACAGGTGGAGGTACAACAGCGTTTGGATCATTTAGACCAGGAATTAACCCGGCAACTAACCCGCCATTGATCCTGAAAGGCTTTGTATTGGTCTGATTTTTTCCTTCCTACGAAGAAACCTTGCAACCATAAACGCAAAAGTGTGTAATTTAAGGTGACGTAACTGTACCATCGGGAATGAAAAATAAAATTGTCGCCGGCTTTTTAGCCCTGTTTTTTGGCATTTTTGGCGTCCACCGGTTTTATCTTGGCCGCCGGTTTTGGGGCGTCATGCATATGCTCCTGTTTTTTTTCACTTTTGCCTTAACCATAGATAACGAGGGGCCTTTCATCATCGCCCCGGCTATTTTAGGATTTATCGACGCGATTTTGCTGTTTGCCATGCCGGTGGAGGATTTTGACGACCGGTACAACGCCAAATTCTTAAAGAAAAGACAGCAGGCGTACTACGCCCGGCAACAGCAGATGGAGGAGGCAGACCCTGAATTAGAATACGTCTATAAACCCAAAACCAAACCTTCTGCATCCGACGCATTTTTGAAGCGGATAGGGGTTGAAAAATTTCGTTCCGGGGATTTCCTTGGCGCCATCGAAGCCTTCAGTAAAGTGCTGGAGGAAGAAATCGACTCTCCCGCCGTCAATTTCAATCTCGCCTGCTGCTATTCCATGCTGCACGACGCTCCTGGCGCTTTTGAATACCTGGAAAAGGCCGTAGCCCGCGGCTTTTCTGATTACAAGCGGATTCACCAGCACGCAGCCTTGCATCACCTGAGATCTCAACCGGAATTCGACGCGTTTGTGTCTAATGGGTATAAGAGGAATAAATCTGCGCCTGCAGAAACGCCCCCAAAAGACACCTTACTTGAAAGTACCCCCTCTAAAGAGGCTCAGGAGTCAAAGCAAGTAATAGACGAGATCTTTCACCTGGGCGAACTTATGGAAAAAGGGCTTTTGTCGGAAGAAGAATTTAATCGCGAGAAGAAGAAACTGCTTAGCGAATAAGCTGCTCAAGGCGCCGTTTGCCGGACAATCCATTTTAAGCCCTCCTTTCTTGTTAGTGCAGGAAGTGCATTGGTCTGAATGAACCGCTCCACCGCGGGTGCATTGACTTTGGAATAGTTTCTCAGCGCCCAGCCGGAAGCCTTCTGGACGAAAAATTCTTTTGAATCGGCTCTCCGGAGAATATAGCCAAATAGCAAATCCGAATTTGTCGAAGCCTTGAAATCCAACTGGCTCAGGATAGCAGACCGTTGAAACCAGATGTTCGGCGACTCGATCCATTGGTCCGCATATTCTTTCAGGGCGCCGGGGAACCTCCGGAACAGCCCCCCTGCCAGCTTTGGCGCCAGAAAATCAACGGTATCCCACCAGGATTTCTGGGGAATCAGGGATTCCACAACCTCCAGAAAAGAAACGCTTAGGAAATTAACCCGGGGTCGAACAAGATCCTGCACAAAATACTGGCCTTCGCGAAAGGGAATTTGAAAACAAAGCCTGCACAAGAGGCCCAGATCTTCCTCCTGGGGATAGCCCAACTCCTTGATCAGTTGTTTGGAAAGTTCCTTTCGTTGCGGCTGGTTTATCCCCCAAAAAGGAAACTGGTTTTTCATATATTTTGCCATTGGCGCCGCTTTAAGCGGATTGGCATGACGGGAAAAAACTTCCTGTAACCGTGTGGAATAGGCAATTGGATCCGGCGTTCCCATGGTCCTGGCAAGGGGCTTAATGATTAAAAAGAAGGAAAAAGGCAGGGCCGGTGCAGTTGCTCCTTTAGTGCATGGGCAAATTCGCTGACAGACCCCTCTCCCATCTCCACGAACCAGCTCCCATTCTGGGTATGCTCAATTGGCTGCATGCCCCAGTAGAAAGCATCTCCCATGATTCCCAATAATACGGCCAGGGCTTTTTGCTGGGTCGGGATATTAAAACAGGAGAACCTTTGGCTTCCTCTGAACATATCTGCAATTCCCCGTTTCTCATCGAGAATCAAAAACCCGGCCATTTCATCCATCTGGCGTTGGGGGCTGATAGCCTGAAAGCTCATCATGGCTGTATGCCGGAGTTTACCGAGGTTCCCCAGGCCGGCAAACCAACCAAAACTCGAAAGCGAACCGGAAAGGAATTTGCGCCCTTCTCCCTTGCCTGGGTTAAGGTGCCCTGTGGAGGGGTCTACATGCCAATCGGAAGGAGTAGGATTGAAAACAGCCCGCGTAGCGCCTTGCCTGCCCTGGTACAGCTGAAAAGCCAAGGGATTATGAACCATGCCGGGCAAAGGGATTTCCACATACAAAGGTTTTTCCAGAAAAACCGGCCCTTCTGCGTCTTCAGCCTGAACGTAAATAATGGCTGCCGCTTCGTGAAGGACATTAGCCACCAGGGAGTTTTTGCCCAGCAAAAGCATATCCGGCAAGGAATACCCCTCCACCAGACGCAGATGAACCGTCGTCCTGCTCCATCCGCCCCGCCAATTCCGGAAGGACTTGGGAGCAATGGAAATCGAGAGCCCGCCTCCGGTAATCAGGTTTTGCTCATGGTCGGGCATAAGCTCAAAACGCTGGATCGTAGGCCCCTCTGGAAGAAGCATTTCAAACAGCCTGCTCCCGGAAGTCTCCTGAGCAATAGCTGTCCACATACTGGAAAGCTCCATACTCTGTTCGTTTTCTCATTTATGTTTATACCTGAAGGACGTCCGTCTTTTCCCTGTGACTCCAACCCGGTTTTTTTACAGAACAAAACCCTTCCGGCTTTCCACTTTCAAAATAGTAAAAAATCCATCAGGCGCTTGAAAACACCCAACGGTCCGACAGGGTGAAGGATGATGAAATTCACGGGAAAAGCAGGAGAAAGGTATGTAGCGCCCCAGGTCAATCTCAAAAAAGAGGCTTTCATCTGGCAGAAACACCCCAAATCTCAATTTTGAGAAGATTTTGGCAAGAAGGAGCCGCAAATCGCTTTCTCGCCGGTATAAAAATAAAAATTCAGGATTGGTTTTCCAAAAATACCGTATTTTTTGGTTGTTAAAAAAGCGAATGCTTTTTGGGGCTTTCTATTCAACTGCTGTTCAACCAATAAAATCAACCGGTATGCGCCCTTTGGCTGAACGGATGCGGCCGCAAAGCCTTGAAAAATTTTGTGGCCAGGAACATCTGGTTGGGCCTGGATCAGTTCTTCTGGAAGCGGTCCGCTCGGGGCATTTTCCATCGGTTATTCTTTGGGGTCCTCCCGGAGTAGGCAAAACGACGCTTGCTCATATTCTCGCCGCAGAACTCAAACGGCCCTTTTACACCCTAAGTGCCGTTAATGCCGGAGTAAAGGAGGTACGGGAAACCATACAAAAGGCCGAACAACAACGTTTTTTCAACCGGCCAAACCCCATATTGTTTATCGATGAAATCCACCGGTTTAGCAAGAGCCAGCAGGATTCCCTGCTGGGAGCTGTGGAGAAAGGGATCGTCACGCTGATTGGCGCCACCACAGAAAACCCTTCTTTTGAGGTCATCCCTGCTTTACTGTCGCGTTGCCAGGTTTATGTTCTGCAGCCGCTTGCTCCGGAGCATTTGATCCGCCTGGTCGATCAAGCCCTCGCAGAAGACGAAGAACTCAAAACAAAAACCATCACACTGGAAAGTTACGACGCCTTGCTGTTCTACTCTGGAGGCGATGCCCGGAAGCTGTACAACCTGCTGGAACTGGTCGCCGGAAGCACCGATTCACCTCTGGTTATTACCGACCAGATGGTCAAGGACAAAGCCCAGCAAAGCATGGCGTTCTACGACAAAGGCGGAGAACAGCACTACGATTTGGCCTCTGCCTTCATTAAATCCATCCGGGGGAGCGACCCCAACGGCGCCTTATATTGGATGGCCCGGATGATCGAAGGCGGGGAGGATGTGAAATTTATCGCCCGGCGGATGGTCATTGCGGCAGCAGAGGATATTGGACTTGCCAATCCAAACGCCCTACTGATGGCCAATACTGCTTTTCAGGCGGTTAATGTCATTGGGTGGCCCGAAGCCCGCATCATTTTATCCCAAGCAGCGATCTACCTTGCCGTATCTCCCAAAAGCAACTCCGCCTATTTAGCCATTGAAGCCGCTTTGGATGCAGCCCGGAAAACAGGGAACGCTCCCGTTCCCCTGCACCTTCGCAATGCCCCTACCGCGCTGATGAAATCCCTGAACTATGGAGGAAATTACCGCTACGGGCACGATTTTCCCGGCAACTTTGCCGAACAAGAGTACCTGCCCGACGCGCTGTCAGGTAACGCATTTTACGCACCTCAGCCAAATGCCGCAGAAGAAAAAATGCGGCAGCAACTGCGCCAATGGTGGAAGGATAAATATAGGTACTGAACGTCATTCGTCCTTTACAACCAGCGCTCTCAGGGCATCAAAGTTTGCGTAAAACTGGCGGAGAAACTCAAGGATGTCATTTCTGGATTCTCTGCTCAACAGTTCGAAATTGCGCACCTCATCCAGAAGCGCGTTTCTTTTCTCCTGGAAATGCGACAGCGTGTTTTTGAAAACCCTGGCGTCTGCCTTCCGGCCCAGGTAAACGCGTTCACGGACGGAGGTTTGCCCAAGTTCACGCCGGGGAACAGCATACCTGGCATTGACCAGGCCGCTATGATCAAAGTCGTAGGGAACAAGCAAGCGCAAATTGGAGGACTCCTGGCGGACAGCTTTAAGATTTCTCAAAAACCGGTGATCCCAATCTGCATTGCTGATCATATACTCAAACACGTACACCAGATTTTCCTGCGCGGGATCGACATTTTTGGCGCCCAAGCCCAGGGAATCGCATTGCACGCCTTCCAGACGCTCGGCCAGTTCGTCAAAATCTTCCATGAAAAAGCCATACCGCGTCTTGACTGGAATTACGCCCTGGGCATCCTCATAGGTGATCTCAGCCAACTGCACCCGGTAACTGATTGGCGTTAAAATATTGTAGAGCCGGTAACACAAATATTCCCGAAGAATATTCTCCTTGCTCGATTCCGGATCATCCAGGCAATGTGTCACTAGTTTAAGGTCGTTATGGTCTGCCAGCCCCCTTTCCACAAGAGCGCCTTTTTTGAATTCCACCCGCAAAGGGGGAAAATCGCATCGCATCCTCCTGAATTTACCCCTTAAACTAAGGTCTGCGGGCCAGGAAATGGCATCCCCCCGGCTATCCTTCTGAATAACCTCCGCAGGAAAATCGGTTCGGGGCATCTTGCGGGCTTGAAGAATCGCCGTAAAGTCCGACTTGATGACTACGGAAATTGGGCCCTGCTGTTCCTGTAATCTGCTGAAGACGGTCCCCCGCGCAGTAGAATCCGAATCGGCAGTCAATATGGGCATTGCCCCGAAAGAAGCATTCCAGGCTGAGGCATGCAAGGTAAAAAAGAGAAAAAGAGGACGGAGCATATACCATCAGGGATTTGAGTTACAGAAATTTTTACAAATTTATTCTTTATTATACAAAATAATTATCCAAAGAACAGGAAACAGATAAAATGGTATGGATTATCGAAGGAAGAATATGTAATTTTGTTTCCAAGTTTGTTCTGTTTGTATGAAAAAACGCACGGCTTCAATACCGAATCATGACAGGAAACATGCGCTTACCGATCACTAAATCAAATGCCCTCCTCCTTTTCGCCTGGCTTTCATGCTTGAGTCTTTCGAGTTTTGCCCAACAAGGCGCAGGTAAAAAGCCCGGTTATCCGGCACTGACCGACCATCCGGTAAACGTGATCCTTATGATCGGAGACGGAATGGGGCTGGCCCAAATCAGTTCGGCTCTTTACGCGAATTACAATCAACTCAACCTCGAGCAGTTTCCCGTAGTTGGTTTTCACAAATCTTACGCCCACAACGAACTGGTCACCGACTCTGCGGCGGGAGCAACCGCTTTTGCCTGCGGAAAAAAAACCTACAACGCTGCCATTGGGGTGGATAAAGATTCGGTACCCTGCAAAACCATCCTGGAAGAATCTATGGAACGGGGGCTGGCTGCCGGCCTGATCGTCACGTCTACGATCGTTCATGCCACCCCTGCCGCCTTCGCGGCTCATTCCTTTTCCCGGGAATTTTACGAAGAGATCGCTTCCGATATGGCAGAAACCCAGCCCGACTTGATGATCGGCGGAGGTAAAATGTATTTCGACAGAAGGGAAAGCGACGACCGCGATATCGTCGGCGAACTCCGGTCCAAAGGATACACCGTTGAAGACTACGCTTCTTCCGAAATCACCGATTTTAAATGGAATGCCAATAAAAAACTCATATACTTTACCGCCGATAAGCAGCCGCTCAGCGTTTCTGCAGGAAGGGATTATCTTGCCCTCGCCTCCCGGCTGGGGCCCCATTTTCTCGAAAAACGCAGCGAAAAGGGTTTCTTTCTAATGATCGAAGGATCTCAGATCGACTGGGCTTGTCATGCCAACGACGGAAAGCTTGCGATAAAAGAAACCCTCGATTTCAACCGGGCTATTGGCGAAGTGATCAAATACGCAAAAGAAAATCAAAATACCCTGGTGGTCGTAACGGCAGACCATGAAACCGGAGGGATGGCGCTAATGCCCGGGTCAAAAGCAGGAAACGTTCAAACTGCATTCACCACCAACAACCATACGGCCAGCTTAGTCCCGGTATTTGCATTCGGCCCTGGATCAGAGCTGTTCTCAGGCATTTTCGAGAACACCGAGATCTACCACAAAATCCGATGGGCGCTCGGGTTTGGCGTCCCGTCAGCTCAAACTTCCCTTTCTACTTCCTCCAGCTCTGCCGCAAACCCGGATAAAATACCGCAAGGGGGCAGCAACTGATCAAACCGCCTGAACCTTTTTCTTCCTCAATCCTTTTTATGGTATGAATCTCAAAAGGTTCTACGCCCTTTTAATACTTTTGGATCAACTCTTGTTATGCAAACACATTCCATCTTGTCCGGCAACCTCCAACTCGTTCGGGAAAGCGCAAAGGACTTCTCCGAAAAGTATATTCGTCCCCATGTTATGGAATGGGACGAAAGCCAGACGTTTCCCGTTGAGCTATTCCGCCAGATGGGCGAATTCGGCTTCATGGGCATCCTGGTGCCTGAAACTTACGGAGGCGCCGGGTTGGCCTATCAGGAGTACATAACGATCCTTGAAGAAATCTCCAAAGTATGCGGATCCATAGGCCTCTCTGTAGCCGCCCATAATTCCCTGTGCACAAATCACATCCTTCAGTTTGGCAACGAGGAGCAAAAAAGGCGGTACCTCCCACTACTAGCTTCAGGACAATGGATCGGCGCCTGGGGGCTCACCGAACCAAACACCGGCAGCGACGCCGGCAGAATGCAGTGCGTCGCTACCAGGGAAGGGGATCACTATATTCTGAACGGCAGCAAAAATTTCATCACCCATGGCGCCAGCGGACAAGTGGCCGTAGTGATCGCCCGAACAGGTGATTTGCTGGACAGCCACGGTATGACGGCCTTTATCGTCGAAAAAGGTACCCCAGGTTTCTCCGCAGGGAAGAAAGAAAACAAACTGGGAATGCGGGCCTCTGAAACGACCGAATTGCTTTTCGACCATTGCAAAGTTCACAAAAACCAGGTGTTGGGCCTGGAGGGCGAGGGCTTCATTCAGGCGATGAAGGTTTTGGACGGAGGCCGGATTTCTATTGCCGCGCTCTCCCTCGGAATTGCAAAAGGCGCCTACGAAGCAGCCGTAAAATATGCTCAGGAAAGACACCAGTTTGGCAAACCCATTGCTACCTTCCAGGGCATCGGTTTTAAATTGGCCGATATGGCCACCAGGATTGAAGCCTCCGAACTGCTTACCCGGAAAGCGGCCGAATTGAAAAACCGGGGTGAAAAATCGACCAAACTTTCGGCAATGGCAAAATACTACGCCTCTGAATCGGCCGTTCACGTGGCCAACGAAGCGGTTCAAATTTTTGGCGGGTATGGTTATACCAAAGATTACCCGGTAGAAAAATTTTACCGGGACGCCAAACTGTGCACGATTGGGGAAGGAACCAGCGAAATCCAAAAACTGGTCATCTCCAGGGAAGCGCTCAAAGAACATTGATACTGGAAAAAAGGCGCCGCCTGCAAATTGCGGGCGGCGCGGAATAATAATAAGCCAGTAATAAATAACCAATATCTTTCAATTCGCCTTATGGATTTTTCCAGGGCGCCCTTCTCCCCTACCCGCCTTTCCATGGCCTTTTCCTTCCCTGCAAGCGCCAAGAAATAAAATCCAAATACCGTGCCAAATGATGTTTTTTATTCTATATAAAAAAATAAAAAACTCAAAATATTGACAATCAATATTTTGAGTTTTAAAATTCATTAGATACGTTGCTGTGGGTCAGCTTGGTGGGAAAAATGAGCTATTTTCCGTCCACAAGAAGGCTTTTTGACGGAGCTTAGCCGGGATAAGGGACCGAAAAAGGCGCCTCGTGGGAAGAAAATCCCGCGATGATCCCCTCCCACAAGGCTATTCTTTTTTTAGCGAATCAGGGCAAACGTCCCCTCCGGCCCAGTTCAACTACTTCAAGACCGAAAATGGCCCCTTTCTGGACAGAGAAGCGAACCAGCGTGCGCATGAGGTGAAAGCCCTCCTGACCGCAAGCCCCTGGGTTGATGTGCAGCAGACCAAGTTTTGGATCGCGCATAATCTTCAATATATGGGAGTGGCCGCAGACGAACAATCCGGGAGGGTTTTCTTCCAGAAGGTCCTTAACGCGCTTCGTATACTTTCCAGGATACCCTCCAATATGCGTCATGAAGACATTCAACTCCTCGCAATCAAACCGCAGGTCTTCAGGGAAAAGACCCCGGATCTCCCTTCCGTCAATGTTTCCGAAAACCCCTCTCAAAGGTTTCAGCGCCATTAGCCTTTCCGCAACCCCATTACCCCCGAAATCGCCTGCATGCCAGACCTCGTCGCAGTCTGTCAAAGCATCGATTATTTGATCGTCGAGGTATCCATGTGTATCCGACAAAAGACCTATTCGCATCATGTCTTGATTTATACAGGAGGGAACGCGGTTTAAGCGAATCTTCCAAATGGTAAGAAGTCAGTATGAAAGGTCAGGCACTAAAACGAACCCGTTGGACGCCTGCTTGCCGAAAAGATCGTAGGATATCCAAAGATAACCTCCTTTGCCCCAATCGCTCCCCCATGCACTCATAACTTCAAATGCTTGTTTTATTTCGTCATATCCGACTACCAGGAGCGTGTACACCTGGGTATCCTGGCCCTGGGGCATCCACGACCGAACGCCAAGAGCCTGAGAGAAAGAAGGATCTGCCTGAAACTCAACAACGACTGGATTCCCGCGCATGATCGCTTTTCTGGTTTCGAAAACCCGTTGGGAGGGCTTGGTTACTTCGCGAAACAGCTGCAAATAGTTGGCGATCCGGAAGCGGGGCGTCGCATGCACCGCACTGGTCAGGTAAGTAGCGCCATAGGGTATAATTGCCGCATTTATAGTGCCTTCCCTGGCAAGGAACAAAAAAACCTCCTCCCAGGAAAGATTTTGCTTGTTTTGGGAAAGATTGAGGGAGATAAATTCCGGGCTGAGGTTGGATTTATAGTTTTTCTCCAGGTTGTTGTAGTACTCCAGGCAAGAGGCCAATAAATAGGTTCGTTCCATTCCGGAAAATTCGCATTTTCGAACCGGCATCATGTACGGTTTCAAATTTTGCTCTTTGAGATTGTCCAGCGTAGTTCCGCCAACCCCCCGCACAGTAAGCATTAACTGATCTGCAAGCGCAGCGTCGGAAATGCCGAACGCGACGGCTTCATTCCCTTTGGGAACGGGTTGGACCTGGCCAAGCAAGGGGGGACATCCTAGTCCAAACAATAGAACGGCAAATGGGAGGAGCGCCTGCGTTTTCATGCTTTTTTTCCAAAACAACGAACCCCGCACGGAGTTTCGTTTCCGTGCAGGGCTGAAAAACAATTAAAGTTTAATTAAATATTTTCAAAAACGGAGGTCCGGAGCGGAGGCGATGGTCCACGCCATTGCGATCAGTTGATTTTTTTCAACTTCTCTTTAACCCGCTCCACCACTTTTTGCTGGTTTTCAATCTCCATAGTCCTCGTTTTTTGAGCGGATGCATTCACCTCGAGATCTTTTTTTGCTTCCTGGATTTTCTTTTCCGCATCCAGAATGGTTTTTTCCAGGTTTTCCTGCTCTTTCTGCAACTTGGAAAACTCCTTGTTTAGCTCCTTCAAGACGCTTTCCTGTCCTTCGAGCTCAATTTCCACTTTACGAATGCGTGTATTCCTGAGAAATCCGTCCATCCAGGACTGCAAAGCAGGGATCTTATCCGCATGATCGTAAGAGGAAAGATAGGCGCCGCCCAAATCAAACCAAACGACCACTTCAGCGCCAGTTCCCCGTTCGTTCACAGTTGAGTATACATCAACCGTATTGGCGCTTAAAGCAGGAAGGGAGGCGTTATCGCCGAAAATCTCTCCGGTCTTCCGGTCCTTTTCAGGTTTGCGGATATTATTCTCTTTCAAAAAATCCAACCATAGTTTTTCCACTTCCTTGGCGCCAAGGCTATCGACCTGGAGTACAAAGCTATTGTTGGTGCCCAGGCTCATCACCCTTTTTCCTTCCATGGGCAATTGAGCCGAAGCCCATCCAAGAGCCAGGAACACAAGGCAAAAAGTAAGGCGAATCGTTTTCATGTCCGGTTATTTTGATGAAAAAATACAGCTCATTTTCGATAAATTCCTTTCCCTGTATTAGACGGAAATCCCCTGAAAAGTCACTCCGCCTAAAAGGAGTATGTCAATTGCACCGGTTAAGGGTCAACTTTTCAGGGGAGGCCAGTCCCCAAATCCAGGACCTATTGACGTTTTTTTTCTCAAGGCCATTACCCCTCATCGAAACTGGGCTTCAAAGCAGGACCATGGCCTGCGTTTTCCTGGCTCGCCCAGCCTCCACATGATAAGGGTCACAGTGGAATGTTTCCGTGTTTTTTCCTGGGCAGGTGTGCCACTTTGTTTTCTGTCATAGCGAAAGCGCGGATCACCTTGCGCCGGGTTTCCCGCGGATCGATCACTTCATCGATAAAGCCTCTTTGCGCTGCCCGATAAGGATGGGCGAAAGCTTCCTGGTATTCTTTTTCTTTAGTAGTCAGCATTTCGGCGGGGTCTTCCGCTTCGGTAATTTCCTTGCGGAAAATGATTTCGGAAGCGCCTTTGGCGCCCATAACGGCAATTTCGGCACAGGGCCATGCGAAGTTCATATCGGCGCCGATATGTTTGGAGTTCATCACGTCGTAAGCGCCTCCGTATGCTTTTCGTGTAATAACCGTGACCCTTGGAACGGTTGCCTCGCTGAACGCATAAAGCAGCTTAGCCCCGTTGACGATAATGCCGTTCCATTCCTGATCGGTTCCTGGCAGGAAACCCGGGACGTCGACAAGAACCAACAACGGAATATTAAAGCTATCGCAAAAACGCACGAAGCGGGCGCCTTTTCTGGAACTGTTTACATCCAGCACGCCGGCCAGGCACATTGGCTGGTTGCCTACAATGCCAATGCTCCTCCCCGCCAGCCGGGCAAATCCGACTACGATATTGTCGGCAAAGCTCTCGTGGATCTCAAAGAAGGAATCCGTATCGACAATCCCCCTGATCACATCGCGCATATCGTAGGGGTGGTTGGGATTGTCCGGAACGATATGGCGCAGTTCTTCCCTAACCTCATCCTTCAATTCAAAAGGGATTAAGGGCGTCTTCTCTTCACAGTTCTGCGGCATATAGCTCAGCAACCGGCGCACTTTATCCAGGCAGTCGATATCGTTAGCGGCAGTCAGGTGGGTAACCCCGGATTTCACCATATGGGTTTGGGCGCCACCAAGGTCTTCGGAGCTCACTTCCTCATTAGTTACGGTTTTCACCACGTTCGGGCCTGTCACGAACATATAAGACGTATCCTCCACCATGATGATAAAATCCGTCATAGCAGGAGAATATACAGCCCCTCCGGCGCATGGCCCCATGATCGCTGAAATCTGGGGAACCACTCCGGAAGTCATTACGTTCCGGAAGAAGATATCCGCATATCCTCCCAGCGAATTGACGCCTTCCTGTATCCTGGCGCCTCCGGAATCGTTCAGGCCGATAACCGGCGCTCCATTGCGCATGGCCAGGTCCATGATTTTGCAGATTTTTTCCGCATGGGTTTCGGAAAGCGAACCTCCAAAGACCGTAAAATCCTGGGCAAAAACGTACACCAATCTTCCGCCAATCGTCCCATAGCCGGTGATGACCCCATCTCCGGGGAATTGCTGGTCCGCCATACCAAAATCGCTGCACCGGTGATGGACGAACATGCCGATTTCTTCAAAGGAGTTGGGATCGAGCAAAAAGTGGATGCGTTCGCGTGCGGTCAGTTTTCCTTTTTGGTGCTGGTTTTCAATCCGCTTGGCGCCGCCGCCCATTTTGGCCTCGGCCATTTTTGTGTTTAAAAGTTCCAGTTTATCTTTCATTACCGGAAGAGGGTTATGGTTAAATAATTCAATTTTGTTCAGCGGGCTAAAAAAGGATGAATGTTCCGTTTTTTGCCTGCTCTAAATTACGCAATCCAACGCATTACCTGAAAAATGCGCCCGTCAAACTTAAAAGGCATTGTAAAAAGAAGGAAAAAAATGTTTAACTTAACCCGTAACGGAACTAATTTTAAGCGATTTTTCCACAAACAAAATATAACATGTCCATTTTAGAAAAAGTCCATCCGCTTTCGGAAAAAGTGATGCGTATGGCTGAATCCGAAACCCTGCGGATGGCAGCCCTGGCCCGCGAATTGAAGGCGCAAGGCAAAGACGTGATCAACCTGAGTATTGGCGAGCCTGATTTTGACACGCCCGTTCATATAAAAGAAGCGGCGAAGAAGGCGCTGGACGAGGGGTTTACCAAGTATACGCCTGTTCCGGGTATTCCGGAATTACGCGAGGCGATTTCCTTCAAACTCAAACGAGACAACGGCCTTGATTTTAAGCCCAATCAGATCGTCGTTTCTAATGGCGCCAAACAATCGTTGGCCAACGTGTTCTTTGCGTTGCTTAACGAAGGGGACGAGGTCGTTGTATTAGCGCCCTACTGGGTAAGCTATATTGAAATGATCAAAATCGCCGGAGGCAAGCCGGTGGTGGTCTTCGCAGGCATTGAACAGGATTACAAGGCCACGGCAGCCCAGATTAAAGCCGCCGTTTCCCCCCGGACCAAAGCGCTGCTCTTCTCCTCCCCATGCAATCCAACCGGCTCCGTTTATTCCCGGGAGGAATTGGAAGAAATTGCCGAAGTTTTGGCGCCTCATCCTCAAATAACCGTCATTTCAGACGAAATCTACGAGTACATCAATTTCGTTGGCGAGCATGTGTCCATTGGCATCTTCGACCAGGTTAAAGACCGGACTGTCGTGGTCAATGGCTTTTCCAAGGGGTTTGCAATGACGGGGTGGCGCCTGGGGTATATTGGTGCGCCCGACTGGCTGGCTGCTGCCTGCTCCAAAATCCAGGGCCAATTTACTTCCGGCGCCAATTCATTCGGTCAGAAGGCTGCCGTTACGGCATTGACATCCGACCTGGGGCCTACCTACCAAATGCGGGAGGCTTTTTTGAAGCGCAGGGACCTGGTGACGGAACTGCTTGGTCAAATCCCCGGTTTCAAAGTGAACAAGCCACTGGGGGCGTTTTATAGTTTCCCCGACATCAGCAATTTTTATGGAAAAAGCGATGGAAATTTCACCATCAACAATGCGGACGATTTCAGCGAGTTTATCATCCATAAAGCGCTTGTAGCTCTGGTGTCCGGCTCTGCGTTTGGGGCCGACCAATGTGTCCGTCTGTCTTTTGCCGCTTCCGAAGAAGAGCTGGTAACGGCAATCAAGAGCATCAGGGAAGCTGTCTCACTTTTGAAATAACCGCTTTCCTGATATTCTTTCAGCGTTATCCCGGATTTTGGCGCCTCCAATGGGGACGCGCTCAAAATCCGGGCTGGCGTTTGTTCTCCATTTGTCCAGCCCGAAAAAAGCCAGGTAATTTTTGCTTCCGCTATGACAAAGTTGTCAGGCCGGTTATATATTTGCAATCCGCATTTTTTTGATGACCAGTACCATACGATGAAAATAACGCCCCCACAAGCGCAAACCATCCCTCAAACTCTTACCATCCACGGCGATACCCGGATCGATCCTTATTTCTGGCTAAACCAGCGGGAAAACCCGGATGTGCTGGAATACCTCCAGGCTGAAAACGCCTATTTGGAGAGCCAATTGGCCCATACCAAACCGCTTCAGGAAAAAATATTTCAGGAAATTACCGGCAGGATCAAACAGGAAGATCAATCCGTTCCCTACCTGGAAAATGGATACTATTATCTGACCCGGTTTGAATCCGGGAAAGAATATCCCATTTATTCCCGGAAGAAAGGGACCCTGGATGGCCCGGAAGAAATCCTATTGAATGTCAACGAATTAGCGGCCGGACGTGCATATTACAGCGTTGGCGAAAAAGCCGTTAGCCCGAACAACCGGTTTTTGGCTTTTGGAGAAGATACGCTGAGCCGGCGCATCTATACCCTGCGTTTCAAGGATCTTGTTACCGGTGAGTTCCTGTCAGACCAAATTGCCAATACGAATGGTCTGGCCGCCTGGGCCAACGACAATACCCACGTATTTTACACCGCCAAGGATCCGCAAACCCTCAGAGGGTACAAAATCATGCGGCACAGGCTTGGCGATCCGGTTGAAAACGACCAGGAAGTATTTCATGAGGCGGAAGAAACCTACGACACCCATGTGTACAAATCCAAGTCCAGGAAATACATTATCATAATCTCTTCTCAGACCATCTCTCAGGAATACCGGATACTGAATGCAGACGACCCTACAGGATCTTTTTCGATGTTCCACCCCCGTGAAAGGGGGCTGGAATACAGCATTGAACATTTTGAAGACCGGTTTTACATCCGGACCAATTTCGAGGCAAGAAATTTCCGGTTGATGGTTTGCCCGGAGGAGAATACGGGCAAAAACGCATGGAAGGAAACCGTTCCGCACCGTGAAGACACCCTTTTGGAAGACCTGGAGGTATTCAGGGAGTTTATAGCGCTTTCGGAGCGGCGGCAGGGAATAACTCAAATCCGGATCATGCCTTTTAGGGGAGAAGACCACTACATCTCTTTCCCCGAGGACGTCTATTTGGCCTATACCTCCGTCAATATGGAATTTGACCGGGAGTTTTTGCGCCTTGGATACCAATCGCTTACCACCCCAATAACCACTTTTGATTACAACATGCGCACCAGGGAACTGATCCTGCTCAAGCAGGAAGAGGTACTGGGCGGATTTGACCGGACGAACTACCAGGCGGAGCGCCTCCATGTGATTGCAAGGGACGGCGCCCAGGTGCCTCTATCGATTGTTTACCGGAAGGGATTCCGGAAAGACGGCGTCCAGCCGGTGCTGCTATATGGATACGGCTCCTATGGATTCAGCATGGAGCCCTACTTCAGCTCCGCCCGGATCAGTCTGCTGGACCGGGGGTTCGCCTTTGCTATTGCCCACGTGCGGGGAGGAGAAGACCTGGGCAGGGCCTGGTATGAACAGGGAAAACTACTACATAAAAAGAACACTTTTTACGACTTCATCGACTGTGCCGAATACCTTCTCCACCATCATTTTACTTCACGCAACCATCTGTACGCGATGGGCGGCAGCGCAGGAGGGCTGCTTATGGGCGCCGTAGTGAATATGCGTCCGGAACTCTGGAAAGGGGTTGTCGCAGTTGTCCCTTTTGTCGACGTCGTCACGACGATGTTAGACCAAAGCATCCCTCTGACAACCTTCGAATACGACGAATGGGGGGACCCCCGGGTGAAGGAATTCTATGACTATATGCGCTCCTACTCCCCTTACGACAACGTTGAGAAAAAAGCCTATCCGGCCATGCTGGTAATCACCGGGCTCCACGATTCTCAGGTGCAATATTGGGAGCCGGCTAAATGGGTGGCCAAACTCCGGACCCATAAAACCAACGACGAGCCGCTGTTCCTGTTCACCAACCTGGATACGGGGCACAGCGGAGCAAGCGGGCGATTTGAACGCTACCGGGAAACGGCGCTGGAATACAGTTTCCTCCTCGATCTGGAAGGTATAAGGGATTGATTCTGTACTTACCGAAGGGGAAGTTCAAGGGTTCAAGGGGGATTGATTTGAACTATACCCCGATCGTTTTCAGTTGGTCCATGAGGTAATCAACCTCCTGCCGGGTATTAAGGTGGGAGAAAGAAAAGCGGATCGTCTTCCTGAGGGAGCCCTTTTTAAGGGCATCAATCACATGGGAGCCCGCGTCGGCGCCTGAACTACAAGCGCTTCCACCAGAGACCGCAATACCTGCAATATCCAGGTTCAGGAGCAGCAAATCCGTTTTTGGTCCCGGTGGGAACCCTACGCTCAGCAACTTGTAATGGCCCTGGTCAAAAGGATCCCCATTCCATTCTATATCCGGAGTCTCCTCCTGCAGGCGCTGAGCAAGGTAGTCTCTGACTTCTTTAATCCTGTCCCTTCTACTGTCCATTTCTTCGCAAGCCTTCGACAAAGCGGCTGCCATTCCCAAAATACCGGCAATATTTTCTGTACCCCCTCGCATGTTCCGCTCCTGGGATCCTCCGTCCATAAAAGGCTTGAGACTATTTCGACGGTTGATGTAAATAAACCCTGCACCTTTGGGCCCGTGAAACTTATGGGCAGAACCTGCAAGAAAATCGATTGGCAGAACGCTCAAATCGATCGGATAGTACCCCAGCGTCTGAACCGTATCGGTATGGAAATAAGCTCCAAATCGTTGGCATACTGCTCCGATTTCCTTAATTTCGGACAGCGTTCCCACCTCGTTATTAGCGTGCATCAACGATACCAGCGATGTCCCTCCGCCTGAAGCCAGTAAGGATTCCAGATCCTCCATGTCAATATGGCCATCCGGCGATTGCCGGACAAAAACTACTTCCGTTCCATAATCCCTGCTAAGGGCATCCAGAGAATGCAATACGCAATGATGCTCCGTTCTGGAACTGATGATGCGCTGAACGCCCAAATCCCGGACGGCGCCTTTCAGGGCCATGTTGCTGGCTTCAGTGCCTCCCGAAGTGAAAAAGATCTCGCCAATAGATGCGTTCAGCCGGGCCGCTATTTGTTTGCGTGCCTGCTCGATAGCGGCACGGGCTTTCCTCCCTTCCTCGTGGATGGAGGAAGGATTCCCGTGAAGTTCCCGGAGGGCGTGTATCATGACCTCGAGCACATCGGGATCAAGCGGCGTTGTCGCTGCGTTATCAAAATAAACGCGATGCATTCCTTTTAATCCAGTTTTTTGTTAAACCACTGATCAACCATCGATTCTTCAAAACCCAAGGTTGCTTTATGGTGAAATTCGTTGGTATGGAGATTGTAGAGATAATCTTCCCCCCATACCTTATAGTTCTGTGCAAGTCCCTCCAAAGCATCAAGGATCAGGAGGATCTCCTCGTTGGTCATGACCGGGTGAATAGACATACGTATCCAACCCGGCTTTTCCGAAAGATCGCCATGCGTGATTTTATCGGTAATCGCCGCTGATTGTTCCTGCGACACATGGAGCAGGTAATGCCCGTAGGTGCCTGCACAGGAGCAACCGCCCCGCATTTGGATGCCAAAACGGTCATTGAGCAGGCGGACTCCCAGGTTGTAGTGCAGCCCGTCGATGTAAAAGGAGATCACACCCAGGCGTTTGCGATGTTCGCCAGCCAAAACATGGAGGTTTGGAATCCGGTCCAACCGCTCCCAAATCATTTGTAGCAATTCCTCTTCCCTTGCATGGATCTGGCTAACCCCCATTTGTTCTTTCAACCGAACGGCCAGTGCAACTTTGATCGTCTGGAGGAAAGCCGGGGTTCCTCCATCTTCCCGTGCCTCGATCTCGTCGATGTATTTATGCCCTCCCCAGGGATTGGTCCAATCCACCGTTCCTCCGCCGGGATTGTCAGGGATCTGGTTTTTGTAAAGTTTGGGATCAAAGATGAGGATTCCTGCCGCACCGGGGCCACCCAGAAACTTATGGGGAGAAAAATAGATCGCGTCGAGGTGCTGCCCTTCTTTCTCCGGGCGCATAGAAATAGGGATGTACGGCGCTGAGCACGCAAAATCCACGAAACAAAGGCCGCCGTGCCGGTGCATGATCTCCGCCACCTCGTGATAAGGCGTTTGAATTCCGGTGACATTAGAGCAGGACGTTATCGCGGCAATTTTATACTCCCTGTTCCTGTGCTTGATCAGCAAACGCTCCAAATCCATCAGGTCGACCAGGCCCAGATCGTTAGGGGCAATGACCTCCATGTCGGCAATGGTTTCCAGCCAGCTGGTTTGGTTAGAATGGTGCTCCATATGGGTCACGAAAACGATAGGCCGCTCCGATTCCGGCAGCCGGACAAAGTCCATGTGCCGCTCGTGAACCTTCAGTCCGAGAATGCGCTGAAATTTATTTACTACTCCTGTCATCCCGGAGTTCGAAGCGATCAGTACGTCCTCCTTTCTAGCCCCAACATGAGCTTTGATAATGTCCTTCGCCTTATGATAGGCCATCGTCATGGAACTTCCGGTAACGGTCGTCTCCGTATGGGTGTTCCCGACAAATGGACCAATCTCACTGGAAATCAATGTCTCAATAGGTTCGTATAGCCGGCCGCTTGCCGTCCAGTCGGCGTAAAGGATCTTCTTTTCTCCAAATGGCGAAGAAAAAGTTTGATCGATGCCAACCACGTTGCGGCGAAATGGATCGAAATAAGCTTCCAGTGTGGTTTTGGAAGGAGACGGGGCAAGGATCGTTGACATAGTGCATTGGTTTGTTGGAGAAGGAGATAACCACTTTTCCGGATTGAACATCCGGGGAACACTTTCGAATTAGAAATCCCGGGGAGTTTTCCGGATTGAAAATCCGGGGAACACTTCCGGATTAGAAATCCGAGCTACGGATTTGAGTTTTTATGTTTTCAACCAGGGCGCGGGCTTCTTCCACTGACGGCGCTTCGGCGTAGATTCGAATAATAGGCTCTGTGTTGGACCCGCGCACATGCACCCAACTGGACGGGAAATCAATTTTCAACCCGTCCACGGTGGAATAATTTTCGGAGGCATACATTGCTTCCAACCGCCCTAGCACGCCTTTAAGGTCAAGTCCGGGAGCCAGCGTAATTTTATCTTTTACCATCTCATAGTGTGGAAATTTAGCCCTGTATGCCGTCGCTTTGCCTCCGAAACGAGCCAGTCCGGTCAGGAAAAGGGCCAACCCTGCCACCGCATCCCGTCCGTAATGCAGATCCGGGACGATAACGCCTCCATTTCCCTCCCCGCCAATAACGGCCTGGGTTTCTTTCATTTTCAAGGCTACATGCACTTCACCGACAGCGCTGGCAAAATACTGCCCCCCATATTTCAGGGTAAGGTCACGCAACGCTCTGGAGGAGGACATGTTGGAAACCGTATTGCCAGGACGCTGCTGAAGCACCAGGTCGGCCACCGCAACCAGCGTATATTCCTCTCCGAACGGAGTCCCATCCTCGCTGATCAAAGCCAGGCGGTCTACATCCGGATCAACTGCAACGCCCAGATCGGCGCCGCGCAACCGTACCTCTTCAGATAAATGAGACAAGTGTTCGGGCAAAGGCTCCGGGTTGTGGGCAAACTGCCCGTTGGGCGTTCCATTGAGCAAGACGGCTTCACAGCCCATCTTCTCCAGCAGCATCGGTATGATCAGCGCGCCCGTAGAGTTGATCGCATCCACGACAACCCGGAATTTACGGCCGGCCACCAAAGACGGATCTACCAGAGGGTAGGCCAAGACGGCGTCCACGTGTTTCTCCATAAAGCCTGCGCCCTGGATACAGATGCCCAGTTCGCCTACCGGGGCAAAGTCAAGATCCCCGGCCTCCAGCGTACGCAAAATCTCCTGTCCGGTTTCGGGAGAAATAAAATTGCCTTCTTCGTTCAGGAACTTAAGCGCGTTCCATTCTCCAGGGTTATGGCTGGCCGTTATGATTATCCCTCCCTGCGCTTTTTCCCAAAGAACCCCCATCTCCACCGTTGGGGTGGTAGAAAGGCCGAGGTCAACTACATCAATACCTTGCGCCAGCAAGGTCTGCACCACCAGCCCATGAACGATGGGGCCGGAGACGCGGGCATCCCGGCCAACAACCACTTTTGGCCGGGCATACCGTTTTTTTAGCAGGGCTCCGAATGCGGAGGCGGATTCCACCACATCTACCGGCGTGAGGTTAACTCCCTTTTTGCCTCCGATGGTCCCGCGAAAGCCGGAAATAGATTTGATCAGTGCCAAAGCAATCGTTTTGCGCAAAAATAAAAAATAATTACCGCTAGCCTTCCTCATGCCTGCAAACTATCTTTGACGGGCCTAAACAGATATAATAAATACGCTCATCTCATGGAGGAACCTATTGCCTCTCCAATTCCCGGCGATAGATCGTGGTTTGCAGACTGGTTTAATTCGCCCTATTACGACCTGCTTTACCATCACCGCGACGATTCCGAGGCCCAGGCATTTATAGACCGCTTGCTGGTTTGGCTTCAGCCGAAAATGGGAGCTCAAATTCTCGACCTTGCTTGCGGCAAGGGCCGGTTTGCGCGCTATTTGGCGCGCAAGGGATTCCAGGTAACCGGCCTTGACTTGTCGGTCAACAGCATCAACTTTGCCCGGCAGTTCGAGATGGAGAACCTCTCCTTTTTCACTCACGACATGCGGCTGCCCTACCGGATCAACTATTTCGATTTTACGTTTAATTTTTTCACCAGCTTTGGTTACTTTGACCTGGAGCGCGATGATGTACGCACCTTGAAAAGCGTAGCGCTCGGACTAAAAAAGGGAGGTGTCTTTGTGCTGGATTTTTTTAACAGCGCTTATGTTAAGACGCACCTTCTTGGCAGTCAGGAGAAAACGGTACAAGGAATTATTTTTAAAACGAACAAATTCCTCCGGGAGGATCGAATTATCAAGGCGATTGACTTTGAAGACCAGGGAAGATCCTGGCACTTTGAAGAGAGCGTCCGGCTATTCGAACTCCAGGATTTTGAGCGCTTGTTCAGCCGTGCCGGGTTGGCAATAGAAACTCTCTTCGGGAATTACCGGCTGGACCCTTATGACGAATCCTCCAGTACCCGCTTAATATTAATAGCCCACAAGCAATGATACAGACCCTGCTCGACTGGGATACCCGTCTTTTTGAGCTGATCAACGGGAGTTGGCATCATCCCTGGCTGGATTGGATTTTCCCCTGGTGGAGGGAAAAGCTAACCTGGGTTCCCTTGTATGTGGTTCTGGCCGGGTTCAGCGCGTTCAAATTCAGGGTCAAGGCGCTTTGGTTTATTATGGCCCTGGTCCTTGCGGTTGGTCTTGCCGATACGGTAAGCAGCAAGCTCCTCAAGCCCGCCGTTCATCGCTTGCGGCCATGCAACACGCCGGAACTGAAGGAGGAAGTCCGCCTATTATCAGGATGCGGAAAAGCATACAGCTTTACGTCATCGCATGCGGCAAACCACTTTGCCATAGCGTCCTTTTTAAGTCTTACGCTGGGGTTACTCTATCCCTGGTCGAGGGTGTGGTGGTACTTATGGGCCGGAACCATTGCGTATGGACAAGTTTATGTGGGAGTCCATTACCCCGGAGATGTAATTGCAGGAGCAATTATCGGATTAATCATTGGCAACGTTGTTGCAAAAGCATATCTTCGCCTTCCTAAACTGCGCATTTCGCTCCCCCGGGAGGGTTGAGGTTTATTCCCGGGGTCACCGTATTAACGACCGGATAATGGAATTATGGGAATATTTCCTGTTGCTTGGCGCCGCTTTGCTTGGAGGGGGAATGGCTTTTTTTATCCAACGCCAGCAGGTCCGGTTAGTGCAATGCCTGATATCCTTTAGCGGGGCATACTTACTGGGGCTGGCCATTTCGCATTTGATTCCCGACCTGTTTGCATCCTCAGGGATACAGAATCCCGGCCTTTGGATCCTTACCGGATTCTCCTTTCAGCTACTGCTGGAATCATTGTCCAAAGGCATTGAACACGGACACATCCACCACTTGCACCACACCAAGGTATTGCCAATCATGTTGGGGTTGATCCTCCACGCTTTCATGGAAGGCCTTCCCCTGAGTGGGTATGAACACCTGGAGCACCATCCAGGTCTAAATGCATTACTTTTTGGCATCGTCATGCACAAGGCGCCTGCCGCTTTTGCCCTTACCAGCCTTTTACTATTCGCCGAACTGCCCAAGGCAAGGGTACTCCTGCTTTTGGGCTTGTTTTCCCTCTCCACGCCGTTTGCAGCCTTCCTCTCCGGATTTACCGGCATTTCCCTGCATATTCTTTATATTTTGCTGGCTATGGTCACCGGCTCCTTTCTGCACTTATCCACTTCCATTCTCTTTGAAAGCAGCACAGGTAGAAGCCATTCGGTATCCTGGGAAAAATTTCTGGCAATAGTATTGGGTTTTGCCGGGGCAATTCTGAGCACATAAACAGGCGCCTCGTTCTGATTTGTGCGTTACGCGAAGTGGTTTTTAAAACTTCCATTCCACAGAGATCTGTATATAATGGGATTGAAATCAGGCCCTTAATGGAATTTTTTTCATTAGGGGTTTCATTCCTTGGAAAAATTGCCACCCAATTCAACGAACCCAACAACTATTTTCTGTTAACGCTCGCTTAACTTAATGTTTATTTTCCTATTTTGGCCCATAAATCAGAATAAACGTTCTAATTACCAGACTTTCAAAGTATGAAATTCGATTACCGAACCACCCTTCTGAATTTCCTTCTATTTTTTCTTCTAAGCGGAACACTTTTCGCTCAAAACATTGTCCGGGGAGAAATAAAAGATGTCGATTCCGGCGAGCCCCTGATCAGCGCTACGGTCCTTATCAAAGGGACATCGGAAGGGGCGGTAACGGACTTTGACGGAAAATTCCAGCTCAATACATCTCAGGCATACCCCATCACATTGCTTGCCTCGTATGTAGGCTATAAAGAAAAAGAGGTCATTATCACAGGCGCCGGCCAGTTTACTACCATCCAACTGGAGGCGGATATCGTCAGCATAGCCGCGATCGAAGTCGAAGGCCGGCGCCTTTCCGAAAAGCAGACCCAATCGCCGATCACGATGGAGTCCATGGACAATATCGCCATCAAGGAAACGCCTGCCGTCAGCTTTTACGATGGGCTCGGGTCGTTAAAGGAAGTAGACCTTACCGCAGCCAGCCTGGGGTTCAAGATCATAAACACCAGAGGGTTTAACAGTACCAGTCCGGTGCGGTCCCTTCAGATCATCGACGGGGTGGACAACCAGTCCCCCGGCCTGAACTTCTCCCTCGGCAACTTTCTGGGAGCGTCCGAATTAGACGTCAACCGCGTCAACCTGATCGTAGGCGCAAGTTCGGCTTACTACGGTCCCAATGCGTTCAACGGGGTCATCAGCATGGAGACCAAGTCTCCGTTTTTGCACAAAGGCCTGAGCGCTATGGTAAAAGGCGGCGAACGGAGCCTGATAGAAACCGGATTTCGTTATGCTGCCGCAATCAAGGACAAAAACGGTCTGGAGCGTTTGGCTTTTAAAATTAACTTCTTTTATTTCCAGGCCAACGACTGGCCTGCGGAAAATTATTCGCCCGTTTTTGACACCGACTCCGGCCTGAATAACCCCGGTGGTTTTGACGCAGTCAATATTTATGGCGATGAATACCTTCCGGCTAATGATTTTTCCGGTTCGTTCGCCGTGCCAGGACTTGGAATCATCCACCGGAAAGGGTATCGGGAAATCGATCTGGTTGATTACGATTCCAAAAACCTTAAAGCAGGCGCCGCCCTTCATTACCGGCTCAAGCCTGCTAAAACCTACCAGTCTCCCGAGTTGATCCTCGCATCGAACTACAGCACCGGCACAACCGTCTATCAAGGGGACAACCGCTTTTCCCTTCGCGACATCCAGTTTTTCCAGCACCGGATCGAGCTAAAGAAAAACGACACCTATTTCCTCCGGTTATACGCAACCCACGAGGATGCCGGGAAGTCTTTTGACCCCTACTTTACCGCTATCAAGCTCCAGGAGCAGTCCAAGTCGAACAACCAATGGCGCTCCGACTACCTGGGCTTTTGGCAGATCAATATGGTACCTCGGCTCCGCAAGCTGGATGGATTCCCAAGCCCCTTGAATTATCTGGGAAGACCCGATGAATACAATGCGGCCGCCAAAGCCTTCTTTGCCCAACCCATTGTACAGGATTCCCTTTCCCGTTGGCATTCCCTGACTCAGGTAGCAGCTGGATTGGCCAACCCGATCGACGGCACCAAAAATTATTTCGAAGCGGGCACGGAACGTTTTCAAGAAGTCTTCAATGACATCACCAGCCGCATTGCCTTTTCTGAAGGGGGCACCCGGTTTTACGACCGCTCAGCGCTGATCCACGGACAAGGAGAATACGCGTTCAACGATCTGGTCCGCACTGGGGCAATCTCGGATCTGGACATGCGCGTAGGCGGGAACTTCCGTATGTACCTTCCCGACTCCAAAGGATCTATTCTTTTAGATACCTTTGGAAGAAATATCAACACCTACGAATACGGGATTTATGGCGGAAGCACGCTGGAACTTAATACCCGGCTTCGCTTGAGCGGAACCGTCCGGTTAGACAAAAACCAGAATTTCGACTTCCTTTTCTCCCCCGCTGCCTCGCTGGTGTATACCCCAAGCATCGAACAAACCTATCGCCTATCCTTCTCTTCCGCCATCCGAAACCCTACCCTGACTGACCAATATCTATTCTATAATGTCGGCCGGGCTATTCTGATTGGCAACCTGGATGGATTCAAAAACCTGATTACTATAGAATCGCTGGGAGAATACTTAAAAACGCTAAATCTCAGCCAGCTGGAATATTTTGACGTAGCGCCAATCCAGCCAGAAAAGGTAAAAACCCTGGAAGCCGGAATCCGTCGTACCTTATTTGATAAGCTTTATGTCGATGCCACCTATTATTTTAGTTTTTATACGGATTTTATTGGGTATAACCTGGGGGCAGTAGGCAGCTTCGACCGCATCACCGGCCTCCCGATCGATATTCAGGCTTACCGCGTAGCTGCGAACGCCAGAGACAAAGTGACCACACAGGGGTTCTCACTGGGCTTGAACTATTATTTCTGGAATAACTACGTCATCAATGGCAACTATTCCTGGAACAAGCTGAACACTGACACCGACGACCCCATTATCCCGGCGTTCAACACACCTGAACACAAATTTAACCTGGGGCTTGCAGCGAGGGATTTAAAGGTCAACCTGCTCGGGCGGCAAGTGTCCAATCTGGGATTCAACGTCACCTACAAATGGATTGACAGCTTTATTTTCGAGGGGTCTCCTCAATTCACCGGATTGATTCCTTCGTATGACTTATTAGACGCCCAAATCAACTGGCAGGCAAAAAAGATTCACACCACGTTCAAGCTGGGGGCTTCCAATATACTGGACCGCAAAATTTACCAGACTTACGGGGGACCTACCATTGGCCGCCTGGCTTATCTTTCTATTCTCTACGAATGGATCAAAAAATAACTCTACCATTACATTTTATCACCAAAAGCGCTTTTTATGAAATTTGTCAGATTTACCTTCTTTCTCTTTTTGGGCTTGCTGACTGGGTTTTCCTCCCAGGCACAGGAACGCTACCTTAATGAAATTTTCACGGGGTTTACGGTCACCAAGAGTATTACCTACGGGAACAACCTCAGCATATTGACCCAAGCTCCAGTCCCTACCGATTTAAAAATGGATGTGTACGCTCCTGCTGGGGATACACTCAAAAACAGAGCTGCCATTCTTGTCTTCCATACGGGTAGTTTCCTTCCCCCACTGTATAATGGCGGGATCACCGGCGACAGGAATGATTCTGCCACCGTGGAGATTTGCAAACGCCTCGCCAGAATGGGTTATGTCGTTTTCAACGCTACGTACCGTTTAGGTTGGAACCCAGCTGCTACCGGCGCTGATGGACAAGACATCCGGACGGGGACGCTGCTGAATGCAGCTTACCGAGGCATTCAGGACGGTCGTACATTGGTCCGGTTCCTGCGCTGGTCCGTCGCCGAAAATAGTAACCCATACGGAATCGATCCCAGCCGAATTGCTGCCTGGGGACAAGGGACCGGGGGGTATATTTCCATGGGTATGGCTTTCCTGGACCGGTTCCAGGAGGAAGTGGTGCTCGAAAAATTCATAGGAAAAAATCTTAAGCCCTATGTAGATACCACCCTGAATGGCAACCTGTACGGGACGACCACAACGCCGTTGTGTCTCGCTAACTATCCTGGATATAGCTCCGACATCAAGGCGGCCATCAACATGGGCGGCGCCATCGGCGACATTAACTGGCTGGAAGGCAAGCCTGGAGAGCCTGTAGTTGTTGGCTTCCACGTCGTATCGGATCCCTTCGCTCCTTTTGCCGATGGCCCGGTGATTGTGCCGACCACCGGCGATTTCGTCGTCAACGTATCCGGAACCTATTCGGTCGTTAAAAAAGCCAACGACCTGGGTACCAACGCCCCGATCGCCGATGCCAATTCCGACCTGACCAACCCTTATAATGCCGTTAATAAGGTTTTAAGCCAGGTTCCGTTAGATTATCGCGGGCAGGCCATCAAACTTTCCACCGACAATATGTTTCCGTTCGTCCTTCCCGGCTTTCAGTCCGGCCCCTGGGAATGGTGGGATAAAGCAACCTTGGAGGGGGTAGTTGCCTTCTACAACACGAATCTTGGAACCAACTTCAACGCTAAAGTCCTGGACAGCCTTGCCTTACTCACCAACCCCAATATGTCCAAAGCCAAGGGGATGGCCTATATCGATACCATCATGGGCATTAGCCTGCCGCGCCTTTACCTGGCCCTGAACCTTGGGGTTACCTCTGCCAAACAAATCCTGAAAGCGGAGGACGTTGAACTGCAAATCGCACCAAACCCGGTCAGCGATATCGCTTATTTCCGCACCAACCCGGATTATCTGATGCGGGATATCGGCATCTACAACATGGAAGGACGGTTGATGGCAGGAGCGGTAAACCTGAAAACCAACTATTTCGAGTTTGACCGAGGCAAACTGCCTCCAGGCATTTACGTTGCCCAGGTCCGGTTCGACCACGGCATTGTAGCCAGTAAGATTGTAGTCCAATAAACTTGCTTTTCTTTGTAACGATGGGTTTTAAAACCCATCGTTACAAAGAAAAGCCATCGTATCTACCCCATCCGCGTAATCCCACAGTTCCGGCGCCTGCGTCTTCCCAAACGGGATGGTTTCAAGGGATAAAAGACCTGGCGCAGCAACTACACATTGGATCTCCTCCTTCCGGGCAAAAAGCTCCGCTTCCACCTGCTTCAGATCGTCGTAATAGGAATAGTGCAATCCGGCAATACGGGAAGCAATCGCTTTGTCCTCCGTCAGCAGCAAACAGCCATTCATTTTAAAGTCGACTTTGTTGATAATGTACAATGCGTAATTATAGTCGTAATTATGGCGGTACTTATCATGCAGGATAAGCTGCCGGTAATCCTGGTGCAGACGCTCCAGAAACGGTTCAAATTGAAAATTCCTGGGAACGAAAATTTTGGACACGTTCCGGCAGCCGAGGCCGAAATACTGGAAAATGTCTTTTCCGAGCAAGCGAATTTCCTCTGACGACTCCTGCCCTGAAAGCACGCCTACGGCGTTCCGGTTTTTTCGGATAATGTGCGGATACTTTCCAAAATACGATTCAAAATACCTGGCGGAATTGTTGCTTCCTGTGGCAATGACCGCGTCAAAGCCCCTGAGTTGGCCTACAAAGTCTGTATACGCTCCAACTCGAGGATCTGCCAATGCCATCACCTCCAACAAATGTGGAAGCAGAAAAGGGTCTTTGTCTGATAGTTTGATCTGCGCTTTATTTCCGGAAACGAAAACGCACAGCCAATCGTGAAATCCAACCAGAGGAAGATTTCCGGCCAGGACCAACCCTACGGTTTTCGGCGTCCGGTTATCCTCCATTCCATAGGGCCCCAGCCAGGCTTCCAATTTCTCCGGACGGAGAAACGCCTCGGCGATGGCCAGTATGGAAGCATTCTGGTTTTCCAAAGTAAACCAGGGGTTATGCCTTTGGGACTTCTCCATCACGGCAACCAGGGGTTCAGGGCGCTCCCTGAGGTAATCGCCCAGGAGAACCAGCATGCGAAGGCGCTCTTGAAGCGGGATATAGGTCATCCGGTTGAAGTTTGGCTCCATGTGATCATTCCTTACTCCTTGTCCAACAAGGCTTTCCGACTATCTACATAACCCCTCCATGCATCCAGAGCGCTTTGAAAATCTGAAGGCAATTCGGTATCTAATTGCAGGAATTTTCCCGTTCCCGGGTGCACAAAGCCGAGTGTTTTCGCGTGCAGGGCATGCCGGGGAAGCAGGGTAAATACATGGTCGACAAAAAGCTTGTACTTACTGAAAACGGTCCCCTTAACAATCTCATCGCCACCATACTTGCTGTCGTTAAACAGCGGATGCCCCAGATACTTCATGTGGACCCGGATCTGGTGGGTGCGGCCGGTTTCCAGGTTGCATTTGATCAGGGTCACGTAATACAATCGTTCCAGCACTTCGTAGTGGGTTACGGCCCACTTGCCCTGGTCCCCTTCCGGAAATGCGGTAAATTCATCCCTGAACCTGGGATGACGGCCTACATGGGCGTCGATAGTTCCCCGGTCGTATTTGGGGTCTCCCCAGACCAGGGCATAATAGGTGCGTTCAATGGTATGGCGAAAAAACTGCTTGGCCAGATGGTTCATGGCGTATTCGTTCTTTGCCACTACCAGCAAGCCGGAAGTCTCCTTGTCGATCCGGTGTACCAAACCGACACGGTCCTGAAAATTGCCATCCGGAACTTTCACCTGCCCCATATTGAAATAATAGGCCAGTCCATTCACCAGCGTATTTCTTGGGTGCCCCACTCCAGGGTGTACTACCAGCCCTGCGGGTTTGTACACAACCAGGAGATCGTCATCTTCGTACCGGATATCGAGCGGGATATTTTGCGGGATAAGCCGGGTAGGGTCTCCTTGCTGTTTGGGAAGAATCAGCTTGATTTCCTGACGGGGCTTGACCTTGAAATTCGGCTTGATCTCCTGCTCGTCGACCAGAATAGACCCCGCTTTAATCGCGTTCTGTATCCGGTTGCGGGAAACATTGGACAAACGGTCCATCAAAAACTTATCAATGCGGACCGGCTCCTGCCCGGAATCTACCCGGATGAACTGATACTCATAGTATTCTTCATCGTTAAAAAGGTCGGAACTCCGCTCCTCCCGATCGTGCTGCATTATTCCGGCTTTTTGTTATGTTGTTGAGGCAAAGTATAAAAATACGCACTCTTCCATGGAGCATCCAATGGTTTTCCCCATTTTTTGACGCGCGCGTAAAAATTAGAAACAATAAGATCTGGAAAAGGGTTTGGTTTCCAGTGCAGACACGACCCGGAATGATATTCTGAACGCGAAAAGAATTCTTTGCCGGCCAAGGGACAAGCTGCCCTTTATATCTCCAACCGATCAGGGCCTGATCTGGCCAATGAATCTAAGGGTGCTTGCCCGGACATCCGCAGAATGGTCCAGGGCCTTAATATATGCGCTGCCGATAATTGCCCCTTGCGCGTACCGGCATGCGGTGTCATACGCCTCCCGGGTTGAGATCCCGAATCCAATCAGCCTGGGATTGCGAAGCCCCATGCCGTTGATGCGTTCAAAATAGGCGATTTGCTTGTCGGAAATTCCCGCTTTGGCGCCGGTAATCGAAGAATCTGAAACCATATAGATAAACCCTCTGGTAAGTTCGTCGATTTTCCGAATGCGCTCTTCCGGCGTTTGCGGAGTGATCAAAAAGCTTATCGCCAAACCTGCCTTTTCCACCAGGTCCTTATAATGCGTTTCGTATTCCAAAAGCGGAAGGTCGGGCAGAATTAGTCCGTCGACTCCTGCTTCCTGGCATTTTTCAATAAACCGTGCTTCGCCGTATTGCATGACCTGATTGAAATACCCCATCAGGATGAGCGGGGTACTAATCTGTTCCCGCATGGAAGTAATCTGATCAAACAGCCAGGGCAACGTGGTCCCTTTTCGCAACGCAACGGCCCCGCTTTCCTGTATGGTTGGGCCGTCGGCAAGCGGGTCGGAGTATGGCATTCCGATCTCGATAAGGTCTACACCCGCCTCTTCGAGCGCCGACAGCGTAGCAGGAAAATCCTTAGGGTCCGGATGGCCTGCCGTGAAATAGATATTCAAAATCCCGCCGGGTTTCCGTTCAAAAAGTTCCTGTATGCGGTTGGATGGTTGTTTCATGATATATTATTAGTCAAAACCCTTTTAGCCAAATCAATGTGCCTCCAGATGCCGGATATATGCAGCCAGGTCCTTATCCCCTCTTCCTGAGAGGCAGATCACCAGCGTCTCATCCCGCTCAAACCGGATCTTGTCCAGGGCGGAGAATGCGTGCGCAGTCTCCAGCGCCGGAATGATCCCTTCTTTTCTGGCTACGTCAAAAGCGGAAGCCAGGGCTTCTTCATCCGTAACGGCCACCGCTTCCGCACGGCCGGTTTGAATCAAATGCGCATGCAGCGGTCCGATTCCCGGATAGTCCAGGCCTGCTGAAATGGAATGCGGCTCCACGATCTGGCCATCCGCCGTCTGCATCAGCAAGGTACGGCTCCCGTGAATGATCCCCTTGGTGCCCAGCACGCTTGTTGCTGCGGAGCGGCCTGAGTTTACGCCTTCCCCGGCGGCTTCCACGGCGATCAGGCGCACGTCCGGGGTATTGAGGAAATGGTAGAACGCCCCGGCAGCATTGCTGCCCCCGCCGACACAGGCGATGACGGCATGGGGGTTCTCTTTTCCGGTTTTTTCCAGCAACTGAGCTTTTATTTCCCGGCTGATTACCGATTGAAACCGGGCCACCATATCCGGGTAAGGATGCGGCCCAACGACTGAACCAATGATATAATGCGTGTCGACCGGGTTGTTGATCCAATCCCGGATCGCTTCGTTGGTGGCATCCTTTAAGGTTTGGCTTCCGCTGGTCGCGGGTCTTACCTCCGCCCCCAGCATGCGCATGCGGGCTACATTGGGCGCCTGGCGCTCTATATCCACCGAGCCCATATACACGATGCATTCCATCCCCATCAAAGCGCAGACGGTGGCAGTGGCAACGCCGTGCTGCCCGGCCCCCGTTTCGGCAATGATCCGGGTTTTACCCAATCGCCGGGCCAACAGGATTTGCCCTATGGTGTTGTTGATCTTATGGGCGCCGGTATGGCATAAATCCTCCCGCTTTAAATAAATCCTGGCGCCGTATTGCTCCGAAAGGCGCTCGGCCAGGAAAAGCGGCGTTGGCCTTCCGACGTAATCCTGGAGCAGTTGCTGGAACTGCTGCTGGAACTCCGGTTCCTGCGTAATTTTAAGGTAGTTTTTGCGTAGTTCTTCAACGTTTGGGTAAAGCATTTCCGGAATAAACGCTCCCCCAAACTCGCCGTAATACCCATTCTCGTCTACTGCGATCGTCATGGCCGTTCTTTTTTTTACTCTTTCAATGAAATTACCTCGGATAAAAATAAATGGATCCTTTGCGCGTCTTTCATTCCCGGAGCGCTCTCAAACCGGCTGTTCAAATCGATTCCGGCAAACAAGGGATGCCTGAACCTGCTCAAGGCTTCAGCGGAATCCGGGCCAATCCCTCCACTGATAAGAAAAGGGCAGGGCCCCCGGTACGATTCAAGGAGGCTCCAGTCGAACGACTGCCCCGTACCGCCATATCCCTGAGGCCCTTTGGTATCAAAAAGAACCCACTTGCAAAAAGGGGTGTAGGCGGCCACTTCATCAAAAGAAAACCCATACCCTACGGAAAAAGCCTTGATGAGTTCTGCCCTGCGCATGCTGGTCATCGACCATAAATTCATCAGCTCAGCGCAGTAGGCCGGGCTTTCTTCTCCGTGCAGTTGCACGTAGTCGAGTTCGTAATCGTGAACCCGGTTCAGAACGTCCTCGATTTCCGCGTTCACAAACACCCCTACCCGCTTGATCCCCTGTAGCCCCTGAGCGGCTGGCGAAGCCAACCATTTCTCCAGTTTACTCCCTTTGACATAGCGGGGCGATTTGGGATAAAAGATGAACCCGATCATATCTGGCGCCAGCGCAGCCACCTCCAGGATATTATCGGGGTCCCGCATTCCGCATACCTTGACCATCAACCCGCTCATGCAATCGCATTTTTTAACAAATCCTCCAAATGGCGCAAGCGCTGAATGAATTCCAGGCATTTCTTTTCGGGCGCAGCATCCTGCATAAAATGCTCTCCCATAAGGAATCCTTTATACCCAATATCCCTCAATTCTACAATGACCGCCGGGTCGTTGATCCCGCTTTCGGAAATGGCCAGCGCTTCTGTAGGGATGAGGGGAAACATTTCGATCGACGTCTGCACCGATACCGCCATGGTCTTTAAATTCCGGTTATTCACGCCGACGAGTTTTATTTCGGGCGTCCAATGGTCTAGCTCTTCCTCTGCATGCACCTCCATGAGAACCTCCAGCCCCAGGTCGGCAGCGGTCTTTGCCAATTGCCGCAACCGGTCCTTTTCCAAACAAGCCGCAATGAGCAGGATCGCATCCGCGCCGATGGACTTTGCCTCAATGATCTGGTATTCGTCGACAATAAAATCCTTTCTCAAGATGGGGCAAGCGTTGCATTTTCGGGCTTCAGACAAATCGCCGGCACTTCCTCCAAAAAATCGTTCGTCCGTAAGGACCGACAACGCCGAAGCGCCTGCCAGGACATAGCCTTTGGTCACCTGCTCTACTGAGGCGCCGGGGTTGATGTCGCCCTTGGAGGGCGAGCGGCGTTTAAACTCTGCGATAATTCCGCTTTTTCCGGATTGGAGCAGGGATTGGCGCAGTGAAAAGGACGGCGAGGCGAAAAAAGGAGACTGCTCCAGGACGTTCAACGGGACGCGTTCCTTTTGGGAAGCGACCTCTGCTCGCTTGTGGGCAACGATTTCATCTAAAATGTTCATAGGTCGTCGGTTTATGATGGGTATTATGCGTTCAATTCAAGCAGCTTCCGAAGCAATTGATACGCACGTCCGCTTTCGATGCTTTCCCGCGCCTCCGCGATGCAATCTTCCAGCGAGCGATCCGGGCGAATAACCTGTATAGCCAGGCCGGCGTTGGCCAGCACGGCGTTTTTTTGGGCCGGCGCCGCTTTATCCTGCAATACGTTTAGAAAAATGTCTCCTGCCTCCTGAGCGGTTTCTCCTCCGTGCAAGTCGCTTTGTTTCGCAAGAGGAAATCCCAGTTCTCTCGGAGACAGGATGCGTTCGCTGTCGTTGGTGCAGATTTTGAAATCCCCGGTCAGGGAGACCTCGTCGTAGCCATCCAGGGCATACACGATGGCAAAACGGCGGCCCGACTGTTGCATTATGTACTGATACATGCGGAGCAACTCCATGCTAAACGTGCCGAATAGCTGGAAGCGCGGCTGAACTGGGTTCACTAAAGGTCCAAGCATATTGAAAAACGTCTTGGTGCCCAGTTGCCGGCGCACCGGAACCACAGCTTTGAGGGCCGGATGAAACAAAGGTGCGTGCAGGAAACACATATTCGCGGCATCCAACTGCCGCCGTAAAGTGTCCTGGTCGTTGGTAAACTTATACCCTAACTGAAGCAACACATCCGATGAGCCCACCGCCGACGAAACGCCGTAACTGCCGTGTTTGCTGACCTTATACCCCGCACCGGCCACGACCACGCAGGAGGCGGTGGAAATATTGAACGTGTTTTTGCCATCGCCTCCGGTACCGACCACGTCGGCCGTATCCACGCCCTGAAGGTCCAGGGGTACGCAAAGATCCAAAAGCGCATCCCGAAAACCCTGCAGCTCGGAAAGCGTAATAGGACGCATATTAAAAACCGTAGCGAAGGCGGCTACCTGGATCTCGTTGTAGTGGTTTTCGGCGATTCCGACGAGGATTTCTTTCGCCTCCGCCCGGCTAAGCTTGTCGTGCTCGTATAATCTGGTAAGGATATTTTTCATAGCTATTTACGCGTTAAGATAGGTCTTGTCAGCAAAAGAGTAATTCAATTAGCCATAGCTCCAGTTGCCCCCGCTTTCGCTCCCACTTTTCGGGAAGCGTATTCCAGGAAGTTATTCAGCATAGGTTTACCCAGCGGAGTCATGATGGATTCCGGGTGGAACTGCACCCCAAACACGTCGTATTCCCGGTGCCGGAAGGCCATTACCTCGCCTTGTTCATCCCTGGCCGTCACCAGGAGGCAATCCGGTATACGCTCTTTTTGAACCACCCAACTATGGTAGCGGCCAACCTCCAATTCCGCCGGCAACCCTTCAAACAAAACGCTGGAGGCATGGTTGCAAAAAACCGGGGTGGAAATTCCATGATACACCTGGGTCAGGTTCTCCAAGACGCCTCCAAAGGCTTCTCCAATAGCCTGATGGCCAAGGCAAACCCCCAAAATGATCTTTTCCCCTGCATAGCGCTGCAGTAACGCCGGCATAATCCCCGCCTCCGAAGGCAGTCCCGGCCCCGGCGACAGCACGATCACATCGTACCGGTCTACCGCCTCCAGCGCAATGGCGTCGTTGCGGAAAACGTCCACCTTGCGCCCCAGCAACTCCTGAAGGTATTGGACCAGATTATAGGTAAACGAATCGTAATTGTCTAAAACCAAAATATGCATGCGATGTACGATTTACGGTTGACGGTTGACGGGGATACTCTACATCCTCTACATCCTCTACATCCTTTACATCCTCTCTACATCCTCCTCAAATTCCCTCCGCTTCTTTAAGCGCCCGCTTCAGGGCGCCGAGTTTGTTGTTTACTTCCTGGAGTTCGCTTTCTTCTTTGCTGGCGGCCACGATACCGGCGCCTGCCTGGTAGAACAAGGTATTGTCTTTGCTAAGGAAGGAGCGGATCACGATTGCCTGGGTGATGTCGCCGTTGAAGCCCAGCATGCCGATGGAGCCGCCGTAGAAGCCCCTGTTTTGGTTTTCGTACTGGTTGATCAGTTCGATGGCCTTATACTTAGGCGCGCCGGAAAGGGTGCCAGCGGGGAAGGTATCCCCGAAGATCTGGATGGGGTTGGCGCCGGGTTCGAGGTCGCCTTCCACGGTGGAAACCAGGTGGATGACATGGCTGAAAAACTGGATTTCCTTGAGTTTTTTTACCCGGACGTTAGTGGCGTGGCGACCCAGGTCGTTGCGGGCAAGGTCCACCAGCATGATATGCTCGGCGACTTCCTTAGGGTCTTCGGCCAGTTCGCGCGCTTTGATCGCGTCGACCTCGTTGTTGCCGGTGCGGCGGTAGGTGCCCGCGATTGGATTCACCCGCGCCACGCCCTCGCGGACGATCATTTGGGCTTCCGGCGAAGAGCCTAAGATCTTGTAGTTTCCGTAGTCAAAATAAAACAAATAGGGAGACGGGTTGATAGATCGAAGCACCCGGTAGACGTTGAACTCGTCTCCTTTGAATTGCTGGCTGAATTGCCGTGAAAAGACGATCTGGAACACATCGCCGATCTGGCAGTGATACTTGCCCGTGCGAACCAAATCCATAAACTCCGCATCCGTCAGGTTGCTGCTTTCCTCCCCTTCAAGGTGGAATTCGTGTATCGGCACTTTCTGGCTGCGCAACAACCCCTCGAATTTTTCCATTTCCGACGATTCCCCGTCGAGGAGGTTTTCCAGCAGGTACAGTTCGTTTTTGAAATGGTTGATGGCGATGACGAACCGGTGCAGGGTGAAGCGGATATCCGGGATGTCCATTTTCCGCTTTTCGGGATCAAAATGCAGGGAATCGAAATACTGGACACCATCAAAACCGACATGACCAAAAAAGCCGTTGAAAACCGGAAACGGCGTATCCTGCTGAACGGAAAAGCTATCGGCGAAAGCTTTCAGCGCAACCGGTACGGTGTATTCGCCGTTTACCTGCTGTTCCGTCCGGCTGCCATCCGGATGGGAAACCACGATTTTCCCGCCGCTGACTTCAAAATGGGCGATGCCCTGCAGCCCGATGAAGGAAAAGCAATCCTCCGCGCTACTGAAATCGTTACTCTCCAGTAGGACCGGATTGGTATACTGGTCTCGCACCCGCAAGAACAGCGAGACCGGGGTGAGCAGATCGGCCAGGTATTTCTTTACCCGGGTTTGAATCCGGATTTGAGGCAATGTGTTTATTTCCATGTTTGGTTCGAGTTTCAAAAAAGGCGGAATGCAAAGCGGCTTGCCGGGTGATCCGGCAAGCCGCTTTGGTTTCAAAAAGCAATGGCCTGGCCTTTCACCCGGTTACCGAATGATCGTGCCACCACCACTGAATCGTTGAAACCATATTTGGATTCATCTTCTTTAGATTAAATTCCGGTTCAAAGATAAAATCCCTTTGAAATAAAAAAACCTCTAGGGGTATTTTTTTTCCACGCCGTCTGTTGCGCGTAGACTTTCGTCTACGCGCAACAACACCTTAACGCCCTAACGCCTTAACGCCCAACCGGCACCACATTGCCCCCATTCCCGGAATCCAATTCCGGGAAACGCCTTCGGATTGAAAATCCGAGCTACATCATGGCCATCCCGTAATCCCCCCAAATCGTGGTTCAGACAACGTAGCAATGCCCCAATGGCCGGAAACTATGCACGCAATCTGAAGATTGAACGAACACGTAGACGGAAATCTACGCGCAACAACACCTTAACGCCCGAACACCTTAACGCCCAACCGGCACCACATTGCCCCCATTCCCGGAATCCAATTCCGGGAAACGCCTTCGGATTGAAAATCCGAGCTACATCCTTTACATCCTTTATATCCTTTACACCCTGTTCAAGCCACGTGCAGGATATGCCAAACCAGTTCCCGCAGCAGGTCTCCTTCTTCTTTGCCGGTGGAGATGTAATCGACACCTTTGGACTTCAGGTCATATATCCGGAGCAGGCCGATCACCGATTCGGTGCGGTCCAGGGAAAAGTGTCTCAGGGCTTCTTTGTAGTCCCGGAGAAAGAAGGCCGACCGCAACCCCAGCGCTTCAAGTTGTTCTTTTTCGGGTTTATTCCGGTAAAAGTTCAGGATGTACACTTTGCTGAAAAAATTATAAAGCGCCCCCAGGATCACCGGCATGGGGTTGCGCCGGGGGTTGGCAGCAAAATAATCCACAATCCGGTTGGCTTTGAGGATGTTCCGCTCCGAAAGGGCTTTTTGAAGCTCAAACACATTGAATTCTTTGCTGATGCCGATGTGTTCTTCGATCTCTTTGCTGCCGATTTCTTTCCCCGGAGGGATATTGATCGCCAGTTTGTCCAACTCGTTGGCCACCCGGGAAAGCTCATTGCCCAAATATTCCGCCACCAGAGTTGCCGCTTCCGGACGGATACGAAGTTGCCGGCGCTTCAGGTAATCCTGAATCCAATCCGGTACCTGATTGTCGTAGAGCCGCTTGGATTCCAGCAACACAGCGTGTTCCTTTATGGCTTTGCCAAACTTGGAATTCAAATTGTACTTGCCGTTTTTATGGCAAATGACCAGGATCGTCGACGCGGCAGGCTTTTCGAAATAGGACTCCAGGTCTTTCAACGTTTTCATCTCCTGCGCTTCCTTGATTATCACAACCTGATGCGGGGCCATCATCGGAAACCGCCGGGCCGTATCCAGTACGGCCAGGAAATCGGCGTCCTTACCGTAAAAAACAGTCTGGTTGAATGCCCGCTCGGCCTCCGGCAGCGCGTTGGTTTCGATGGCGTCGCACACGAGGTCGATGAAATAGGATTCTTCCCCATGCAGAAAGTACAACGGGCGGAACTTGCCTTTTCGAATCTCTTCCAGGATGTCCGTATGTGTCATGCGGGAAAGATAAGGCTTTGCCGCTTATTTTGCATGGCGCAAGACCAGGGTTTTTACCGCCTCGATCCACTCCGGGCGGTCGTTCAGGCTGGGGACAAGGTCTACTTTTTCACCTCCGTTTTTCTCAAACTCGTGCTGGTATTCGTACCCAATCTCAATCAGCGTTTCCAGGCAGTCGGCCACAAACGCCGGGCTAAACACCAGGACGCGTTTGACGCCCCGTGCCGCCAGAGCATCCAGCACTTCGGAAGTATACGGCTGGGCCCATTTTTCCGGACCTAAACGGCTTTGAAAGGCAGTCGTGTACGACCCTTCCGGCAGGCGCAATTGCGAAACGATGGCAGCCGTAGTTGCGTGGCATTGGGCGGAGTAGCAAAACTGGTTGGCAGAAGTGATGCGCTGGCAACAACCGGCGGATTGGAGGCAATGGTTAAAGGAATCCGCTTTGCGGAGTTGCCGCTGCGGCAAGCCGTGGTAGCTGAACAAAAAGTGCTCGTAGGAGTCCAGCTCAAATTGGCGGGCATTCGCCGCAAACAGCCGGATCATGGGATCGTAGTCGTAGTAGGAATTGACCAGGACCAATTCCGGAATAACCTGCTTTTGCTTAAGTATCCGCATCACTTCTTCGTGGACGGAACCTGTTGTGGCGGAGGCATATTGAGGGAACAGCGGCAAAACGACGATCCGCTGCACCCGCCGTTGCATCAGGCGGTCTAACGCCGATTCGACAGACGGGTTTTGGTAGCGCATGCCCAATTCCACCGCAAACGCTTCCCCCAGGGCCTCCTGAAGCCCAGCCGCAAGCCGCTCGCCATAGTATTTTAAAGGAGATCCATTCTCCGTCCACAAACGCTGATACAAGCGGGCGGAAGAACCCGAGCGGAAAGGCGCGATAATGCCCCGCACCAACAGGTTCCTGGGTAGCCAGGGGTAGTCGATTACCCGGGGATCGAGCAGGAATTGCTTCAAATAACGGTATACCGCGCCGCGGGAAGGCGTATCGGGCGTGCCAAGGTTTACCAATAGCACGCCGGTCGTAGGTTGTGGCATCATAGTCGGGTCAATGGATTGGCGAAGGTACAACAAGCAAATGCTCCTGCGGTTTATTTTACCGTAAAGGGAATGTCAAAATCTCCCGATTCCTGGTAATTTTGGGTCGCTTTAAAGAAAGAAAATAACAAGCCATGAATAAACCGCTTATCCTGGTTACCAACGACGACGGCGTCTCTGCGCCGGGAATCCGCGCCCTGATTGAGGTGGCCTCCTCGTTGGGGGAAATTATTGTCGTTGCGCCGGATTCTCCCCAATCGGGTATGGGGCATGCAATTACCATCTCCCAACCGCTGCGCCTGCACCCGACCTCCATCTATGGCGACATAGAAGCCTACGAGTGTTCCGGCACGCCGGTCGACTGCGTCAAACTGGCCAAAAATGTCTTGCTCAAAGACCGGCAGCCCGATTTGTGCGTATCGGGGATCAATCACGGCTCCAACGCCTCCATCAATATCATTTACTCCGGCACGCTATCGGCGGCGATGGAAGCATCGCTGGAAGGGATTCCATCTATTGGATTCTCGTTGCTGGATTATTCCTACCAGGCTGATTTCGAACCGGCCAAACCGTTTGTCCGGCAACTTATGGAGTTTATGCTCCACCAGGGACTTTCTGCGGGCAGCCTGCTCAATGTAAACATCCCCAACCGGCCGGAGGGAGGAATCAAGGGAATGAAAGTATGCAGGCAGGCCGATGCCCGTTGGGTAGAAGAATTTATTGAAGCCAAAGACCCACGCGGACAGAAATACTACTGGCTCACCGGCCGTTTTGTCAACGAGGACGCCGGGGAGGATACCGACATCTACGCCCTCGAACGGGGCTACATCTCGGTAGTGCCCTCCAAGCACGACCTCACCAACTACGAAGCCATGCAGGAATTGGCGCCGATCGAGCAGCTTGGCGTATTGTCCTGATTTTTATCATCCAAATTTCCCTATAATGTTGTTTAACCGCAATGCCATCTGGATGGGAATACTGGTAGGACTCGCTCTCCCCTTCACGGGATATGGCGTACTCCTGATGCTGGCTGAACGGCTGGAAGCCGCCTTGTTTAAGGGCAAGGAACTCGCCGAGCCGGTTTTTGACGACATCACCCTGCAGGTATTGGCCCTCTGCCTGAATTTAATCCCTCTGCATCTTTACAACAAACAGCGTTTTGCTTTGTCCATGCGGGGAGTGCTGATTGCTACGTCGCTGTATGCGGTAGCCTGGCTACTCCTTTTCGGGTCGGACGTACTCCGGCCGGAATAATCATTTTGTTCACCATCGCCCATTGCCCATGAAATACTACCTGATTGCAGGGGAAGCATCCGGAGATCTCCACGGCTCAAACCTTTTGAAGGCCTTGCGTGAGGAAGACCCCCAACTGGAATGCAGAGCCTGGGGCGGCGACTTGCTTCAGGAGAGCGGGGCAACGCTCATCAAGCACTACCGCGACCTGGCATTTATGGGGTTTATTGAGGTGGTGAAAAATCTGCGCACCATCCTGCGCAATCTGGATTTTTGCAAGCAGGATATCCTTCAATTCCAACCCGATGTGCTGATCCTGATCGACTACCCGGGATTCAATTTGCGCATCGCCAAATGGGCAAAGCAAAACGGAATCCGGGTTTTTTACTATATCTCCCCCCAAATTTGGGCTTGGCATACCAGCCGGATACACGGCATCAAAGCGAGCGTGGAGCGTATGTTTGTCATCCTGCCGTTCGAAAAAGCATTTTACGCCCGATACGGTATGGATGTCGATTTCCCCGGGCACCCGCTTTTGGATGTCACGGACCGTTTTCAGTCCGACCCCGCCTTTCGGGAGCGGAACCAACTTGGCCCCGAACCCATCATCGCGCTGCTTCCTGGCAGCCGCAGGCAGGAAATTTCCCGTATGCTTCCCGTTTATCTTGCCGTAATACCACACCTCCCGGATTACCAATTTGTAATAGCAGGTGCCCCTTCCATTCCAGACACTTTTTACCACAACCTGTTGGATCAATCCTCTAGCCGGCAAAGGGCCAAGCTCCTCACCGGGCAAACCTACCAAATCCTTTCCCATGCCCACGCCGCTCTGGTTACTTCCGGAACGGCAACCCTGGAGACGGCCTTGTTTAAAGTCCCCGAAGTTGTTTGTTATAAGGGCAATCCCCTTTCTTTCCTTATCGCCCGCCGCCTCGTCAACGTCCGGTTCATTTCCCTCGTCAATCTGATCCTCGACCGCCTCATCGTCACGGAACTCATTCAGCAGGAATGCGCCACCGAACGGATCGCTTCGGAACTGAAACGCCTTCTCGATCCGGCCCACAGGATGCAATTAAAAGAAGATTATGCCGAGCTCATCCAGGCCCTTGGCACCACCGGCGCGTCCCAACGGGCCGCCAAAGCGATGGTCGCCTACCTCAGCGAGCACAATCTGTAAAAAAACACCGTCCGCTTTCTTTCAAAACATTCCGGTGAAACAGAAAATGCCGCCATTCCCTCAATTGTTAAAAAAGAAAACAAATTATATTTATTACATATTAATTTTTCATACATTTGTATATCCCAAAGGCATAATAAGTCCTGTCTATCTATCCTTTCCCAAAGGCAGGCCAATCTGAACACATCGATCAAACAGCCGAACTACTGGAAACCGGATGCGCCCCTGCGCTTAGCGCATGCCATTTCGATTTCTGGAGATTTTGAGGCTAAACAAAACATCAAGGACTTTTTTCAGCAAAACCCGCTTCCCGAAGCCGGACAGGTATTGGCATGCCCTACCCTGCGCCGCCCGGTTTTGTCCTTTCCCAGGAGCTCGCCAGAGTAGCCTATCTACTACCCTTTTCCCTTATAAGTTCATAAACACTTGAATATGCGAGCATTAATACAAACCTATCTTCAACGTTTCTTTAAATCCGGGTAAAGACAGGGCCTGAGACCGGGTCCTGTCTGTTTTCTTCACGCCTCCTGACCAGGGGGCGAACGGGGATTTTATGCCCGGAGCTTCCCTTTGACTTCCGATAAGGAAGCCCTGTCCTCTATTGCATAAAATCTGCCTGAAAACAGACGCAGCGATTGCCAACAATCCGCTGACGGCCCTTCTTTTGTGCTTCCGCTTCGTCAACACCTTGTTGTGAACGGCCGGGGAATCATACGTCCCTGAGCTGAACCCATCTGTATTTCCGTCACTTTAAACAATAACAACATGCAAATCAATGAAATTCAATTGGTTGCGAAAATCGAAAAGCCACTTGCCAAATCGGAAACCGGGCTGCTTTACGTACTTGCCTGCCTTGGCCTGGCTGGGCTCATCTTTTTGTACAGCAGAACGCTAAGCCGGGACACCCCCACGCTAACCAGCGCCATTCCGGTGCAGGTGGGCGCCGCAATCAGCCAGCCTGTCCCTGCGGCACTGCCCTAGGGATAGGACAAACGTATTGGCGCATCCTGGGGGCTGGCTTAAAAGAGGAACGTTGCCCATCCCTGCAAATAATGGTCTTTTGAGGCTGTCCCCAGGGTGCATTCTGGCATATCCCGGTTTACGGTTCCGGGAGGGCGCCTCGGCAAGATCCGGTCATTCCGGACTTAATGGGAAAAGATTGGGGCTGTCTAAAAAGATGGTTTTTGCCCAAGGCAGCCAAAAAAAAATTAAACAACATGCCGGTGGCAAAGAACGGTCTTATGAAACAAGCCCAAGGCGCTAAATTTTCAACAAAACGCCCCAGCGTTAAACCAAAATAAAGGAGCGTTGTTTTACGTCTTTATACAGAAAAGCGCCGAAAACCAATCCATCGAAATGAAAAATTTTCAGCACCTCCTTCACCGTTCCGCATTTGGGGTATGCAGTTCACTAGGCAGGATGATGGGATTGTCCACAGCCTCCGTGCGTCTGTATTTTATTTACCTTTCTTTTGTAACCTTTGGATCGCCAATCCTGATCTATTTATTCCTGGCCTTCTGGCTGAACATCCGCAGGTATCTGCGCAGGAACCGGAACGTGATCTGGGAATAAGAAATCGCGAGTCTATTGCCGGAAAGCGAACTGTACCAGGTTAGCGCCCATTTGCAGCGCCTGTCTTCTTTTTTCTTCCGGGTCGTTGTGAACGTCCTGGTCTTCCCAGCCGTCCCCCAGGTCGCATTCATAGGAATAAAAACAAACCAGGCGTCCTTCCCAAAACAAGCCAAATCCCTGAGGGGGCTTTTTGTCATGCTCGTGGATTTTGGGAAGTCCATTTCGAAAAACATACTTCTGCCTGTACACTTCATGTTCAAAAGGCAATTCGATGAATTCCAACTCCGGAAATACCTTTTTCATAGCCAGGCGGGCGTAGGAATCCATTCCATAGTTGTCGTCGATATGCAGAAAACCGCCTGCTATCAGGTACAGGCGGAGGTTCTCCGCTTCCGAATCGGAAAAAACGACGTTGCCATGTCCCGTCATATGCAAAAAGGGAAAGTTGAACAGTTCGGCGCTACCCACGTCTACCGTGGCGTAATCGGGGTCCAGATTAGTCCCGAGGTTCTGATTGCAAAACTTCGATAAATTCGTCAGTGCAGTGGGATTGGCATACCAATCGCCTGCGTTGTATTTTAAAAGAGCCAGCTTCATTCCAGCGGGCGGAGCGGGAGCGAAAGCAAACAAGGGAAGAATAAGCGTTAGCAAAGGCATCAATCGCATAATCATTTATTTATCAGGAATTCAAATCGTTTTTCAAAGCGACGATATGGGTTGCCGCCAAAGCGGCCGTCTCCGTTCGCAACCTGGCAGGGCCTAAGGTAATCGTTTGAAAACCCGCCTGCAAAGCATCACCGACTTCTTCCGGGGAGAAATCCCCTTCTGGTCCGATAAGTATCACCGTGTCTTTGCCGGGGGCGCATGCGTCGAACAAGTGCGGAGAAACGCTCCGGGAGTCCAGGTACCCAATAAAGCGTTGTGCCGGGGCGCCCGGCATAGTATTTAAAAAGGAATTAAACCCCACAGCAGGATTCAGCCGGGGAAGAAAAGGTTGGAGTGATTGTTTCATTGCCGAAAGCAGGATTTTCTCCAACCGGTCAGGGCGCAAAGCCGTTCGCACAGAGTGCCTGCACCATAACGGGGTGATCTCATCCAGGCCGATCTCGGCGCCTTTTTCCAAAAACCACTCCAGGCGGTCCATGTTTTTGGGCGGAGCAATCGCTATATGAACCCGGTACGGCCTCCTCCCTGGCAAACACTCCCTGTGGGTGATCCGAAGCAGGCATTCCTTTTTTCCCGCACTTTCCAACACCCCGTCGTACCACGTTCCCTGGCCGTCGGTAAAACGGATTTGGTCGCCCGCTTTATGGCGGAGCACCTGAATGGCGTGACGGGCTTCCTCCCCATCCAAAACGGCTAAATCGCCGTCAATCTTGCTGGAATAGAAAACGATCATTTTATCAACATTACATGCAATTTCCAGTATTTCGGAATATCATTTTGCATCAATTAGCGAAATTTCTTTGTCAAACGCTTTTTTTTGCTGTTTTTTGACGCACAAACCCGGCATTTGGGCTGCTCTTCATCAAACAGTATTGCCTGTCAAACTGTTTGAATGCAGAGCGCTCCCGAAGGGCTTTCTTTCGGGTAAAGGAATACGCCAAAAGTAAACACTTAACGCATCCAAACGGCATGGATTATGTAGTAATGATTGGACAACTTTTGCTAAGCCTGTCCATTTTGATTATACTCCACGAGATGGGGCATTTTTTCCCAGCCCGTTGGTTTAAGACCCGGGTTGAAAAGTTTTATCTCTTTTTCGACCCCTGGTTTTCTCTTTTCAAATTCAAGAAAGGAGAAACGGAATATGGTTTGGGGTGGCTGCCCCTGGGCGGCTACGTCAAGATTTCCGGAATGATCGATGAAAGCATGGACACAGAGCAGATGAAGGGAGAACCCCAGCCTTGGGAGTTTCGTTCGAAGCCTGCCTGGCAAAGGCTCGTGATCATGCTCGGAGGGGTAACTGTGAATTTCATCCTGGGCTTTTTAATTTTTGGCCTGGTCCTTTGGAGGTGGGGACAGGAATTCCTTCCTACCGCGAATGTCCCCGATGGGATTTTTGTCGATTCCCTCGGAATGGACCTCGGATTGAAAGACGGAGACCAGATCCTGACCATTGGGAGCAAGCCGTTTGCTGAATTCAACGAGCGGGCTGTCGCCAGGGAAATCGTGTTCAACGAAGCCAAAACCCTCACCGTTCGCAGGGATGGGCAGGAAGTCCAGCTAACTGTCCCTGAAAATTTTGCCCGGGTCCTTGTCAGCCACGACAACAAGGACAAGATCATGTTCTCGCCTCGCTTCCCTTTCCGTATCCAGGAGGTGGTAAAGGGGTCGCCGGCAGACAAAGCAGGGATCAAAGCAAATGACGAGATATTGTCTATGAACGGGGTTTCGACCCGGTTCTATCAGGAAGTGCGCCGCGAAAACCTCCGGTTTAAAGGAAAACCCATCGAAATGGAGGTTTTGCGCAACGGGAAGGACACCCTTTCCCTAACCGTAACCCCTTCCGCCAAGGAAGGCACGATTGGCGTGCTTACGTACAGTCCGGAATTCTTTTTCAAAACCGAGCGGCGGGATTATTCGCTGGCACAGGCATTGCCGGCAGGCGTCACCATGGGCTGGTCCAGGCTAACGGATAACATCAAGGCCTTTGGTCAGATGTTTAAAGGAAAGATCAAAGCCTCGGAAAGCCTGGGCGGTTTTGGTTCCATAGCCAAAATGTATGGACATCAGTGGGAATGGGAGCATTTCTGGTCGGTTACGGCTATGCTTTCCCTTATTCTGGCCTTCATGAACCTGCTTCCCATCCCTGCGCTGGATGGAGGACACGTCATGTTCCTTTTGTACGAAGTGGTCACCGGCCGCAAGCCGAGTGATAAGTTTATGGAGTATGCCACCATGATCGGATTCATTCTGATTCTCGCGTTGTTGATCTATGCAAATGGATTAGATATTATCCGGGCGTATTTTAAGTGATATTTCAAAACGGGAACAGGAACGCTATGAACTATTTCGAGTTTTTCGGGATCGAACCCGCTTTCCTGTTGGATGCAGCCGACCTGCGTAAGCGATTTGTGGCGAATATCAAAGCCTTCCACCCGGACTTCCACACCATGAAGCCGGAAGCAGACCAGCAGGAAGCCCTGAGGCTTTCCAGCCTGAACAATGAAGCGTATCAGGTCTTGTCCGATTTCGATCTGCGGATGCAATACCTCCTGAAATGGCTCGGCGCCCTGGCGGAAGAGGGTCAAAATACGCTCCCCGGAACGTTTCTTGCCGAAATGATGGAGCTCAACGAGGGCATTATGGAACTGGAATTCGATTTCGATCCTGAGGCCAGGGACCAGCTCCTAAACCGGGTTGCTGCAATTGAAACCGTTCTTTTTGAGGAAGTTTCCCCTTTGCTCGAACAATTCAAACCCGGGCTGGGCTTAAAAGAAGACCTGGAGAGAATAAAAGATTATTATTTAAAAAAACGATACCTATTGCGAATTAAAGAGAACTTGTCTAAATTTGCCAACCGCTAGCCGAAGGGTTGGCGAAATGCGATCAAAACGGGCCTGACAACCAAGCCGAAGTGGCGGAACTGGTAGACGCGCTGGTCTCAAAATCCAGTGGATTTTTTCCGTGCGGGTTCGAGTCCCGCCTTCGGTACGAACGCATCCAAACAATTGAACAAAAGGAAAAATGCCGAAGTGGCGGAATTGGTAGACGCGCACGTTTCAGGGGCGTGTGTCCATCGGGCGTATGGGTTCGAGTCCCATCTTCGGCACATCCTTTGTTCTTTAATCCGCCTTCTCTCCTTATTTTCCTGTTCGTTTCTTTCTTATCTTTGGCAATGACAGGCCAAGCGGTTGCGTTATGCGCTTGGGATTAATTTTCTGCTATTATTCCATTTCCAGCTGAACAATCGTTTTTCAGCCAAACTTCAAAAACGCGTTACCATGAAACGGATCTTGTGGATTCTGCTGTTCATCGGGTTTGTTACCGATGCTGCCAAAGCGGGCGAAGGCATGTGGCTGCCTCTTTTGCTCCAGCAAAACGAAGCGGAAATGCAGCGCATGGGAATGAAAATGACCGCGGAGGATATTTACAGTATCAATAAAGGAAGCCTTAAGGATGCCATCGTTCGTTTCGGGGGCGGGTGCACCGGCAGTATCATTTCCTCCTCCGGCCTGGTGCTCACCAACCACCATTGCGGGTTTGGGCAGATCCAATACCATTCCTCCCTGGAAAACAATTACCTGGAACAAGGTTTCTGGGCTAAAACGCTTTCAGAAGAGCTCCCCAACCCCGGGCTTGGCGTTACTTTCATCGTCCGGATCGAAGACGTGACCGCCAAAGCCCTGGCCGGGTTAACGGAAGGTCTTGGCGAACGGGATCGCCAGGCCCTTATCGACCGCAATATTCAGGCCCTCAATGAACAAACGCCCAGAGAGTCCTGGCAGGAAATTTCGGTCCGCCCATTTTATCAGGGAAATGCCTATTACCTTTTCGTCACCGAAACTTTCCGGGACGTCCGCCTTGTAGGAGCGCCTCCTGGAGCGGTCGGGAAATTTGGGGCAGATACCGACAATTGGGTTTGGCCCCGCCATACCGGCGATTTTTCCATCTTCCGCGTGTATGCCGACAAAAACAACCGGCCCGCAGCTTACTCCCCCGACAATGTGCCTTACAAACCAAAATATTTCCTTCCGATATCCCTGGACGGAGTATCTCAGGGCGACTTCACCCTGGTTTTCGGTTTTCCCGGCGCCACCCGCGAGTACCTTCCCGCTTCGGCTGTGCAGCAAATCACAGAAGTGCTCAACCCCATCCGCATTGGAATACGCGACCGGTCGCTAGAAATCATCGACGAGGCAATGCGCAGCGATCCGCAAATCAGGATCCAATACGCAAGTAAGCAAGCTAATCTCGCCAATGCCTGGAAAAAATGGATTGGCGAAAGCCTGGGTATCAAGACCGTCAAAGGGGTAGAGCAAAAAAAATCCATGGAAACTGAGTTCATGCGCCGTGTCAATGCCCAGCCCAAATGGAAGACAGCCTACGGCAACCTGCTTCCCGACCTCGAAAACTTGTACAGAGACATTGAACCGTACGCCAAATCCCGGGACTATATCACGGAAATCGCAAGCACCAATATCGAACTGCTCCGGTTTGCCAATACCCTGCATCAGTTTGTGGTCATCTACGACAACAACGGGGCAGAGGCGCTGAAACAGCGAAAGGAACAGTTGCTGAATGCGTTTCGAAGTTTTTATAAGGATTATCGCCCGGAGGTGGATCAGCGCGTTTTTGCAGCGTTGGCCGACCTTTATTTTACTCAACTTCCTGCTGCCCACTTGTCTCCGTTCGCTACCGAACAGATGAACTATGCAGGCAAGAATGCCGCCGAGTTTGCCCGGATCGTCTTCTATAAATCCCACCTGGCACAGGCATCGGATTGGGTTGAAAAAACGGAGGCCGACCCCGTCCAGACCATCCGCATGATCAAGGAAGATTATGCGTATCAACTGGTCCGCAACATTCTGGAAACGGCTGAAATAAAAGTATTTCGCCCATATAACGAGATTCAGGAGAAAATCAATCTGCTGCAGCGAACCTACATGAAGGCGCTCATGGAGGTGCTGCCCGAGAAACGGTTTTACCCGGATGCCAACAGCACCCTCCGGGTAACTTACGGAAAAGTGGAGGGATATCAGCCCAAGGACGGGGTCTTCTACATCCCGTTTACTTACCTTGACGGGGTATTGGAGAAGTATAAACCGGAAGATTACGAGTTTGACGTGCCGGAAAAACTCCGCCAGCTGTATGCCGGCAGAGATTACGGCCCCTACGGTGAAAATGGCAAGCTCCCCGTATGCTTTCTGGGATCAAACCATACGACCGGCGGAAATTCCGGAAGTCCTGCCATCGACGCGCATGGCAACCTGATCGGGTTGAACTTTGACCGGGTGTGGGAAGGTACCATGAGCGACATCCTCTATTCCCCAGCTATTTGCCGGAATATCATGGTGGATATCCGCTATGTGTTGTTTATGGTGGACAAATATGCAGGAGCGTCGCATTTGGTCAAGGAGATGAAGTTGGTGCATCCGAAGAAAAAAGGGTGATTTTTTCCGCCAACGTTGAAGGCGTTCTCTCCTTTGCTTCACTCCTCCCATGAAGGGAGCAAAGGGAAAAAATGGGGAGCCTCCATGGTAAGCCGGAAAACCTGGCATTTTACAGGAGTGGCAATTGGCTCGATTTTATTCCTTAGAATAACAAAGGGTCTGTCTCAAAGCACCCTATTACAGACATTTTCGTTTTGCAGGCATCCAGTCCTTAGATGCAAAACCTGAAAGGACTCGTTACCAAAATGTCTGGCAGTGCGCGTTTAGACAGACCCTTTCCTGATTATCCCCGAAAAGGCTTCCGGTTTTTATTTCTTGTCGTCCACTTCTTCGTATTCCACATCCGTAACATCGTCTGCGGAGGCGCTTCCTTTAGACTGAGCGGTATCGCCCTGACCAGCATCCCCTGCGCCGGCCCCGGCGTCAGCGCCGGCGGTTGCCTGATACATTTCCTGGCTGGCGGCTTGCCAAGCAGCATTCAAGGCTTCCATAGCCTGGTCGACACGGTCGAGATCCTCCGTTTTGTGGGCTTCCCGAAGCTGGTTTAACGCCGATTCGATAGAGGCTTTCTTATCGGGGGAGATTTTCTCTCCATACTCTTTAAGTTGCTTATCCGTTTGAAAGATCAGCGAATCGGCGCTGTTGAGTTTATCAACCCGTTCGCGCGCTTTCCGGTCTTCATCAGCGAATTGGGCTGCTTCGCTGCGCATCCGGGCGATTTCCGCTTCGGTAAGGCCGGTAGACGCTTCGATACGCACCCGCTGCTCTTTTCCGGTACCTTTGTCTTTTGCCGACACGTTCAGGATGCCGTTGGCGTCGATATCGAAGGTAACTTCGATCATTGGGATACCGCGCGGCGCCGGGGGGATACCGTCCAGAATAAAGCGCCCGACCGTGCGGTTGTCCTTCGCCATGGGGCGCTCGCCCTGGAGTACGTGAATCTCCACCGAAGGCTGGTTGTCAGAAGCGGTGGAGTACACTTTCGTTTTCTTGGTAGGGATTGTGGAGTTTGCCTCGATCACCACGTCATAAACGCCGCCCATAGTTTCGATTCCGAGGGAGAGCGGGGTCACGTCGAGCAAGAGCATATCTTTAACCTCCCCGGTGAGCACGCCGCCCTGGATAGCTGCGCCAACGGCGACCACTTCATCCGGATTGACGCCTTTATTCGGCTTTTTGCCGAAAAACTCCTCAACAGCCTGCTGAATACGGGGTATCCGGGTGGAACCACCGACCAGAATCACTTCGTCGATTTCGCTGGTCGAAAGGTTGGCGTCCTGCAGGGCTTTGCGGCAAGGTTCCAGGGTACGGGTAACCAGATGGTCTACGAGTTGTTCGAACTTCGCCCGGCTTAACTTGGTCACCAAATGTTTGGGCACTCCATCCACAGCGGTGATATACGGAAGGTTGATCTCCGTTTCCGTACCGGAAGAAAGTTCGATCTTGGCTTTTTCTGCAGCCTCTTTGAGGCGTTGCAACGCCATGGGATCCTTGCGAAGGTCCACATTTTCCTGTTCTTTGAAGCTGTCGGCAAGCCAATCGATGATAACGCGGTCGAAATCGTCGCCTCCCAGGTGGGTATCCCCGTTGGTAGACTTGACCTCCGTAACGCCGCCCCCCATCTCCAGTATAGAAATATCAAACGTACCGCCGCCAAGGTCGAACACCGCGATGGTCATATCCTTGTTGCGCTTGTCCAGTCCATAAGCCAGCGCTGCTGCCGTGGGTTCGTTAATGATACGCTTGATGGTCAGCCCTGCGATCTGGCCTGCCTCCTTGGTTGCCTGGCGTTGCGAGTCATTAAAATAGGCAGGCACCGTGACGACGGCTTCGGTCACTTCCTGACCCAGAAAATCTTCAGCGACTTTCTTCATTTTCTGAAGGATCATAGCCGAAATTTCCTGTGGGCTGTATAACTGCCCTCCAATATCAACACGCACCGTTTCATTATCTCCTTTTACCACCTTGTAGGGCATCATGGATGCTTCCTTCTGAATTTCACCATAGCGCTGACCCATAAAACGCTTAATGGAGGCAATGGTGCGCAGAGGGTTGGTGATAGCCTGACGTTTTGCCGGATCCCCGATTTTGCGCTCACCGCTATCTATGAAAGCGACAACCGACGGCGTAGTGCGCTTTCCCTCATCGTTTGGAATCACCACCGGTTCATTCCCTTCCATAACCGCCACGCATGAGTTGGTGGTCCCCAGGTCTATCCCGATAATTTTACCCATTGTAAATACAGTTTTTTATTTAAAATAAAGATTGTGCTTCATGCCGTTACTATAGCAAGTCGTATGCCAGCACAACCTCAATTATGATTTCCTGCCATTTCTTCAGGTATGCCATTAAAAATCGCCATTTTTTTCAAAGCTTTTCCCAAGACCTGCCAAAATAACCGGGACCCGGCATCTACATCCACCAGATACCCCCTACCGGCGTCCTCAAACAAACCTGACAGACCGTTGGAATTGGCGCCTTCTTTTCCGTCCATCCAAGCCTTCGGCAAAGGAACAAATTGACAAACATACGCTATCTTGCAAACTCAAAGACTACAACAAAGGCAGCTATGTCGGTTAATAAGGAAATCAAACGGATTACCACCCACGTCCTGCAAGCGATGAAAGCCCGCGGGGAGAAAATTGCGATGCTGACCGCTTATGACTTTTCTCTGGCACGTATCCTGGACGAGGCCGGTATAGATATCATCCTGGTCGGCGATTCCGCATCCAACGTCATGGCGGGGCATGAAACGACCTTGCCCATTACACTAAACCAAATGATCTACCATGCCTCTTCGGTAGTGAGAGCCGTAAAAAGAGCGCTGGTCGTAGTAGATCTCCCCTTCGGAAGCTATCAGGGCAATTCCAAGCTTGCGCTGGAATCTTCTATCCGGATCATGAAGGAATCCGGCGCCCATGCCGTAAAATTGGAGGGAGGCGCCGAAGTAGCCGACTCGGTCAAACGCATTCTGACAGCCGGTATTCCAGTCATGGGGCATTTGGGGTTAATCCCCCAATCCATCTATAAATTTGGGACCTATACCGTTCGGGCCAAGGATGAGCAAGAAGCCGGCAAACTGATGGCTGATGCTCAACTGCTTCAGGAGTTGGGCTGTTTTGGAATTGTCCTGGAGAAGATCCCTGCCGATTTGGCAAAACAGGTCTCCGGAGATTTATTCATCCCCACTATTGGCATTGGCGCTGGTCCTTATACCGATGGCCAGGTTCTGGTGCTTCACGACATGCTTGGCCTTACCAAAGATTTTCATCCCAGGTTTCTGCGCAGGTATCTGGATTTATTTTCCACCATCCAGGGGGCTGTCCAGCATTATATTGAAGACGTAAAGAACAAGGATTTTCCAAACGAAAAAGAACAATATTAGTCATCCATGAATTCCCAACGTCTGCGTACCCTATTCATCGTTGCGGCCGTTTTGGTCGCCGCCGCCTATTTGGTTTTCCAGAAGTTTATCGCCGGAGGAACCGTGCCCTTGCCTGGAAAAGAATACATCGTTCTCATTCCTTCCAATGCCACCTTCGATGAAGTTACGGCCATGCTTAAACAACAGGGGGTTGTTCAGAACGAAGCCGCGTTCCGGCGGTTTTCGGAACTACTTAAGTATAAAAAAGACCCTATGCGCAGTGGCCGGTATGCCGTAAAAGGCGGCTGGAATATGATCCAATTGATCCGCCACCTGAGAGGGGGCGCACAGGCGCCGGTCAATCTGGTGCTGAACAACGAACGCCTGCTGGAAGAGGTAGCAGGCAAAGCCAGCCGTTTTATCGAACCCGATTCCCTGACGCTGCTCCGTCTGTTTCAAAATGAAGCGTATATCAAAGGGCTCGGGTACGTTCCGGAGGATCTGATGTCGCTTTTCATTCCCAATACCTATCAGTTTTTCTGGAATACCACCGCAGAAAAATTCATGGAACGGATGGTCGCCGAGCACGAAAAGTTCTGGAGTCAGAATGGAAGAAAAGAGAAGGCCGCCGCACTGGGTCTGACGGAAAAGGAAGCCTATACCCTTGCCTCCATTGTGGAAAAGGAGACTACGAAAAACGTCGAAAAAGCGCGCATCGCGGGAACCTACCTCAACCGGCTCCGGATTGGCATGCCATTGCAGGCGGATCCTACGGTAGTATTTGCAACCCGGGATTTTGAAACCCCCAGGGTGACGGAATACCATACCAAATTTGATTCTCCTTATAACACGTACATGTATCCCGGCCTGCCTCCGGGCCCCATCACTATGGCTTCAATTTCAAGCATTGACGCCGTCCTCAACGCAGAAAAACATAACTACATCTTTTTCTGCGCTGTTGGGGACGAATCCGGTTTACACGCCTTCGCAGAAACCTACGACCAGCACCTGGTCAATGTCGGTAAATTCCGCCGGAATCTGGTTAGCCGCGGGTTGAGGTAACCGGGAATATTACGACTTACCGGGAGCGTGGTCTCTGTCGTTCACGAAGAATGTTGCCAGAGCAGCTACGACAAACGAAGCGCCACCGATCAGCATCGCATAGACCGCCTCGCCGTCAAACCACCGCCGAAGGATGAAGCCCAGGATGGAAGCAGCTACAATTTGAGGAATGACAATAAAGAAATTGAACACTCCCATGTAATACCCCATTTTATCGGATGGCAGCGTTCCTGTCAGGATTGCGTATGGCATAGAAAGTATGCTGGACCAGGCAAACCCAATACCAACCATGGAAAGCAGCAATAGCATCGGGTCCCTGACTACAAAAATGGATGCGAGGCCTGCAGCGCCAAGAACCAGGCTGAATGCATGGGTGAACTTCCTGTTGGTTTTCCGGGCGATAACCGGCAGCAGAAATGCCACCAGCGCCGCTACTCCATTGTAGACAGCGAAGCAAACCGTTACCCAGTCTGCGCCGTTGTTGTAGGCCTCGCTGGTAGGGTCATCGCTTCCGTACACCGCACGGGTTACCGCAGACGTAGTGTAAATCCACATGGCAAACAGCGCAAACCAGGAGAAAAACTGGACTACCGCGAGCTGTTTCATGGTCTTGGGCATGGATTGAAAATCGCTCATGATGGTTACAAATCCGCTGCGAATATGCCCTGCTAACTGCAACCCGCCGGAAAGAAGCCACAAGGCGCCAAACGCCATAAATCCGCTGGAAAGAATATACACCTCGCCTGCCACCCTCCACCTGTAGAAAAAGACAGTGAGGACAAGCCCAATCAACAACGTCAAAGCTCCGGAAACCAGTTGGGAACGACCGCGGAGGGAAAACGCTTCCGGCGACCCGGGTTCTTCCCCTTGAAAGGCGCCGGGTTTCTCCCCTTCTGAAAACGATGCCAGGGTTTGAGGATCGTATTCTTTGGATTTGAATACCGTCCACAGAACCGCTCCCAGGAATACAACGGCCCCGCAATAAAACGACCATTTAACGGAAGCAGGTATGACCCCTTCCGGCGCTGTGTTGGGAATATTCAACCAGTTGGTGAATATCCAGGGCAACGCAGAGGCGATTACCGCGCCTAAACCAATAAAAAAGCTCTGCATGGCAAACCCCGTAGTACGTTGCTCAGAAGGCAGGTTATCTCCTACAAAAGCCCTGAACGGCTCCATAGATATATTGATCGATGTATCCATTATCCAAAGGGTCCCGATCGCCAGGAATAATCCTGGCGCATTAGGCATAACAAAAAGGGCCATAGTAGCCAAAATTGCCCCAACGGCAAAATAAGGGCGTCTTCGACCCCAACGCGGATGCCAGGTACGGTCGCTGAAGTAGCCAATGATCGGCTGCACGATCAGGCCAGTAACCGGTGCGGCTAGCCAGTACACTGCCAGCCTGTCCGTCGTCCCGCCAAGCGTTTCAAAAATCCGGCTTACGTTGGCGTTTTGCAGAGCAAAACCGAATTGGATGCCCAAAAAGCCAAAGCTCATGTTCCAAATATCCCAGAAAGAAAGGAGGGGCTTGGAGTTGGCTGGTCTATTCATCGTTATGGTTTATTAAGAGAAGGTCTGAAAGAAAAAGCCGGACCTAAGCCCGTAATTTGGCGTTAAACCGATGAGGTTTATTGTACAGGCGCTTTTTTCACCAAAAGGACATATCCCCAGGGAGGCAGTGCAAAAGCGACGTTGGAAGCGATCATCATGTCCATTCCGGAAAAAAGTTCCGTATACGTTCCATCAAGGCCTTCTTCCTGAAAAGATCCATCGATAGCGGTATTGCTCATGTTAATCATGACAATGACCCGCTGGTCCTCTTTTTCCCGGACAAAGGCGAAAACGCGGCTATCGTCGTTTGTTTTTAGCCTCCTGGGTTCTGCTCCTGCTGCGCCGTTCCAAAGGGGAGGCTGCAGGATCTTGATCCCAAGCAATTGGGTGAACAACTTTTGCCTGGGAAAATCCCCCCATCTTATGGTGTCCTTTTCAAAAAATGCCAGCCGTTTGTTCAACCCTGCCTCCTGCCCGCTGTAGATCAGCGGCATCCCGTCGTAGGTAAATGCCAAAACCGCCATCGCATCCTTCGCCTTGCCAAAACTTTCTTCTTCGGTGCCGTTCCAGGAATTCTCGTCGTGGTTGGCAGTAAAGTGCATATGGTAGCCCGACTTGAACCGGGCACGATCCTGTTTGTACCAATCGTCTATCGCCGACAAAGGCTTCTTGCCCTGGGCAATTTCCTTCATTAACTGATGGAACGACCAGCCATACGACATAGCAAAGAGCCCTTCGTTCCGGTGAGGAGGAAATTCCGCTTCAGCCAGCATAAATACATCGGGTCGGGCTTCCCTCAATTTCGGGATGCATTCCTCCCAGAAGGCCATAGGTACCTGTTCGGCCACATCCATACGGAATCCATCCACCCCGACATCTTTAAGCCAGAACAACAAGTCTTCCGTCATGGCGGTCCGCAAACCCGGGTTGTCATAATTCAAATCAGCTACGTCGGTCCAACCAAAACTTTTGCCCGTTTTGGGGTCCTGGGGGTCGACGATCTCCCCCTTGGCATTCTGGGTATAGTAATCCGGGTGGTCTTTAATCCAGGCGTGGTCCCAACCGGTATGGTTAGGTACCCAATCCAGAATCACTTTCATCCCCAGGCTATGGATTTCCCCAACCAGGGCCTTGAATTCCTCCATAGTACCAAAATCCGGGTTTACCGCCCGGTAATCCGACACGGCATAATAGCTCCCCAGGGTCCCTTTCCGTTTGGTTTCGCTGATAGGATAAATTGGCATAAACCACAAAATGCCTACGTTCATAGACTTTAGCCGGGGCAAATGCGCACGGAATCCGGCAAATGTACCTACCGGCGTAAACTGCCTCACATTCACCTCGTAAATATTGGAGTTTTGAGCCCATTCCGGAGTCACAGAGACCCCGCCAGGCTTTTGCGTTTCGGTTTTGGAATCTTTGCGGCAGGCCGAAAAGAAGACAGCCACTAAAAGCAATGCAAAGAAAATAAGACGTCTTTTCATATGGTTAAAATTCAAGAGTTCAAGGTTCGAAAGTTCAAGAGTTCAAAAGTTCAAGAGTTCAAGAGTTCAAGAGTTCAGAGCTCTAGGTGTATCGGTGCTCCTTGTTCTGCCAGCCCTTGGCCTGAGTGCTTCATGCTTCAAAAGGAAAAATACCTAACCACCGTCTCCCGTCCACCGTCTCCCGTCTCCCGTCTCCCGTCTCCCGTCTCCCGTCCCCTATTCTGTCACGCCGAACTGTTGTTTCGTTGGCATAGTCATCATGCTGATCACTTTCAGCATACCGGGCTCTTTGTTGGCTGAATTTTGGGTTTTCACAAAAGACATCACGGAACCATCCTCCATAATGCCCTGGACTTGGAATTCGACATCCCGTTGGTCATCCACTGCGGAATCGATATACAAGATTCCATTCTGGTCATATTGCCCGCCGCCGGGGCGCCAGAACCAGCTTCCATGATCATTTTGCTCCTGCCATTGCCCGCCTACGAAGGTGCCGTCCATGGAGAATTGCCACCATAAACCCTTATTGTGCCGGGCAGGAATCAGCTGCCCCTGGTCGCCGGGGATTACATAAAATTCCGTTACCCAGAAATTGCGGGAAAGCAACTGGGTTTCCCGGGAGTTGGGTTGAGTCAGCGGCGGCGACACCGTTCCTACCACCGTCCCGCCGGGATTCTGCGGCCCACCTTTCCCTTTGTCGGTTTTGCATCCTGTCATGGAAATCCCCAATAGAAGCATCCAAACCAAAATCATTCGTCCTTTCATCCGTATGGTTTTTTTATTCGATTTACATAGTGCGATTTACGGTGGATGGAGAACGGTGGACGATCGCCCCCCTCTACATCCTCTACATCCTCTACTTTCTCATTTCCTCACCGCAATAACTTCTCCCCACGGGGCCAGTTTAAACTCCCTTTTATAAATACGCATGTCCAGTTCCCGGCCGGTCAGGTTGATCACATGGCATTGGGTTCGGGTGATATGAACCTGGACCTTGCAGGATTGGTGGCTCAACGCCAGGCGCAGTGATCTCCATGCCGAAGGAAGTACGGGATTAAGCGCAAATTTATTTTTTTCTATGTTAAAACCGGCAAAACCTCTGACCAAAGCTTGCCAGGCCAAAGCCATTGCCGGAAGATGGCATCCCATGCCGGTATCGTCTTGGAGGTTGGCAAAATCAAAGTTCATTGCCTTTGTTAGCAGAGCGTGTGCGTCTTCTGTATAGCCAAGCCTTGCTGCCAAAGCCGCATGGACCCCGAAGGAGAATGAAGATTCATGGACCGTAAGTGGCTCGTAAAAAGCGTAGTGCTTGGCCAATTCGTCGTCTGAAAAACGGTCTTCAAATAAAAAGAATGCCAGCAGGACATCCGCGTGCTTAATAAAAGCCGAGCGCAGGATGCGGTCCCATGTCCAATGGGCATCCAACGGCAAGGTTTCTGGGGGAAGAGTCGTTCTGGGCTGAATATCCTTTTCAAGGAAGTCATCCTGTTGCAACCACACTCCCGAACCAGGGTCTTTGGGAAGGTAGATTTTTTGAGCGGCTGCTTTCCATTCCGCCAGCTCGGAAGCCTCCGGAAATCCTTGGGCAGCCGAGGCGGTTCCTTTGAGTTCGCCAAGCAAACTGGCAGAGAACTCCAGGCACCAGGCTGCCAGGTAATTAGTGTAAAAGTTGTTATTGACGTTAACCTCGTAGTCGTTGGGGCCGGTAACTCCCAGAATAACGAACGCTTTTTTTGCTGGCGAATACTGCATGCGCTGCATCCAAAACCGGGACAAGGCAGCTAAAACTTCCCAACCGTAATTTGCCATATAGTCAACATCACCGGTTACCCTCAGGTAATGGTACAGCGCATAGGCTACGGCATGGTTCCGGTGAACTGCCTCCAGTGCGAGCTCCCAATTTCCGAGGGCTTCCTCCCCATCCAGCGTAGCCATTGGGAAAAGCGCCGCCCCACCTGAAAATCCCAATTCTTCAGCAATTGCCTGGGCTTTGGGCAAGTGGCGGTACCGGTAGAGCAGCAAATTCCTTGCCGCTTCCAGATTTCCGGTAGCGAGAAAAAAATATGGGAGGAAAAGATCGGAAAACCAAAAGGTCGCGCCGCCATATTTATCTCCCGTAAACCCGCGCAATCCAATATTAAGCCGTTCATCCTGGCCGGTATAGGACTGGCATAGGTGAAATATATTAAACCTGATAGCCTGCTGAGCGGCAATGTCCCCTTCGATCTGAATATCCAGGTTGGACCATTTCCTTCCCCAAGCCTGGGCATGCTGTTCCAGCAGCGCGCCAAATCCTTTCCGGGAAGCCTCTTTCAACACGTATTGACAACGGCCCAGGAGGGATGCGGGATCGGCGTAATGCCTGGAGGTCGTGTGCGCTCCATATTTGAACGCCTCAATGACATCGCCGGGACGGCAAGGCAAGTCGACGCTCAAACCTGTATAACGGTCTCTTTGTATGCGAAAAGAATGGAATGGAACCGGGTTGCCATTCTGACGGATTTCCAGCTTCATTCCGGTACACACCTGAAACCGGGTTTGTTTTATTTCCGTTAGCAAATAGCATTGCGTGCGGCGCAAATGCGCTTCGACCTCCACCCAAAATGGCTCACTGGAATCCTTTTCCAGGTTCATAACATCCGCATCCAAATAAGCGGTAATCGACAAGGTGCCTGCAAAATCAAGGGGTTGAACCTGATACCGAAGCGCGCCAAGCTCCGGTTCCACCATACTGCAGAACCGTTGGGCTACAATGTTCACCCTTCTGCCGCTGGGCAGCTTCACGGTGAAACTGCGTTGAAGATAACCTTCCCTTAGATTGAGCACCCTTCGGAATTCCAGGATCTCCACCAGATTCAAATCCAGGGGCTCCCCATCGAATTCCAAATCCAGTCCGATCCAGCTTGGGGCGCTGGCCAATCTTGCTCTGGAAGAAGCTTGCCCGGGAATGGATGAGCCGGAAAGAGCGGCATCCTGATAATACAAACCAGCCAGGTAATTCCCCGGCATCGAAAGACCGCTGAATTGCTCCTCAAAACTTCCCCGATGGCCCATAGCGCCGTTCCCCAACGCGAACAAGCTTTCCGCAACCATTTGGTTTTCCGGGTGAAACCCTTCTTCCACAATCCGCCAATCTTCAAAATGAAACCCTGGGAGCATGGTAGGAATCATATTGGAAGCGGCTATTCCACATCGGTTTCCCGAATAGCCGAAAGGATTTTCAAAAAACGAACGCGTTCCAGTCCCGGCAGAACCAAATCGGCGCGGGATAAATGGGCGCCCACGCCTACGCCCACAACCCAGCATCCTGCCTCAATAGCCGACTGAATCCCCTGGAGGGAGGCAGAAAAGACAAGCGTGTTCTCGATCGGCGCCCCCAGTTCTTTTGCCGCTTCGGCATAATGTTCCGGGCCAATTATCGAGCTTTGAACGTCATCCCCTCCAACAAGGGTATGAAAATAATGCCGGAACTGCAACCGGTTGAGAATATGCCGCAATTGGGGAAGAACGGAAACCACGGCCAGATTCAGACCCTGGTTTTTTAATTCCTTGACGAAAATGGACACGCCGTCCTTCAGATCGTCGGGAGAAAGTTTATTGATTTTTTCCTCCAAAACCGTCCCAGAATAGGCGCCGGGGCCTTCCGAAGGTCCGTAAATATACGATTGAAACCAGGAAAGGTCCCCTGTGTCCAGAATTACGTTCTCCAATTCAAATATACAGGCACTGATCATAGGCTCACCGGCGCTTTCATGATGCCGGAACTATTCCAAATGTAGCCCAAAAAAAAATTCCCCGGCAGAAAATAAACCTTTTTATCTTTCTTTAGTCAAACCGTTCATCTTCTCATCTCCCGAAAAGCGCCGTTTATGGACAGAAGATCGACCCTTTCCGTGTTATCCGGGGCTAAACAGTTTAGGATGTTCCCGAATCAAATCGCGAATGCACCGGAGTCTTTTTCTCCTATCCGTCCCCTGCGAGGCGGACTTGAACCATACACCGGAAACTGGAGTAAAAAAGAAGCCGCGCATTTGCTCCGGCGTACCACTTTTGGGCCTACCATCGAGCTGATCCGGCAGTCTGCCGAAGAAGGTTTAAGCACCACCCTGGACCGGCTGTTCGCCGATGCTCCCATGCCGGATAAACCGCTGAATCTCGAATACGCCGCCGACGCCGCCGTTCCCATCGGACAAAGCTGGATCGATGCGCCCTATAACAACGCAGACAACAACATCCTCGGCTACCGAAACCGTAGCTTGAGATCCTGGACTTTTGACCAGATCCTCAAAGAACAGATCTCCATAAGGGAAAAACTGACTCTTTTCTGGCACAATCACTTTGCCACCAGCGATATTAACGATCCGAATTTCCTTTTTTACCATATTACCCTGCTTCGCAGCCACGCCTGGGGGAATTTCCGCGACCTGGTTAAGGCCATTACCATCGACCCCACCATGCTGCGCTTCCTGAACGGGAACGTCAATACCCGAACCGGAGTCAATGAAAACTATGCCCGGGAGTTGCTCGAGCTGTTCACCATTGGCAAAGGTCCTTTAGCGGGCCCGGGCGATTACACCAACTACACCGAAACGGACGTCAAGGAGATCGCCAAAGCCCTGACAGGCTGGAGAGATAACGGATACCGGACTACCAATGCCACGGTTAAGGCGGGCGCCGTTTTCCGCCCTGCGCAGCACGATACCTCCAAAAAAGTGTTGTCGCACCGGTTTGATTATGCGGAAATACTCAACCAAAACGAGAATGAATACAAAGCGGTTGTCGACATCATCTTCAAAAAAGCGGAGGTTGCCCGCTTCATTTGCCGGAAACTGTACCGTTGGTTTGTTTACTACCAGATCACCGATGAGGTGGAAACCCAGGTTATCGAACCCATGGCCCAGCTATTGTTTTCGTCCAATTTTGAGATCAAACCCGCATTAATAGCCCTCCTGGGCAGCACCCATTTTTTCGATGCGCTCAACGTCGGCCCCATGATCAAGAACCCCCTGGATTTTAGCTGGGGGGTGATCAAACAAACCTATGTGCCCCTCCCTACCGGGCAGACACAGAAATATTCTCTTTTGTTCAATCTCGCGCGGTCCATCAACCTCCAGCAAATGGAATACTTCAATCCGCCGGACGTAGCTGGTTGGAAGCCTTTTTACCAGGAACCTTCCTATTACCGCATCTGGATCAATGCCACTACCCTGGCAGCTCGGATGACGTACACCAACCGCATGGCCATGGAAGGAACCGTTATCGGCGGTTTCCGGCTCCGGATCGACCCGCTTAGCATGATCACCCATCTTCAAAACCGCCTGGATCCCAATGCCTTGATTCAGGAACTCACCGAATTGCTGCTGCCTCAGCCCCTGGCGGAAAGTCAATTGGCAGACCTGAAAGAGGTGCTGCTGCCCGGCCTTCCCGATTATGAATGGACTATTGAATACCAGCAATACCTGAACAAGCCTACCGATACCAACCTGAAGAACGCGGTGGAAAGCAAATTGCGCAACCTGTTTCAGGCTATTCTGAGCATGGCAGAATTTTATCTAAGCTAGATCGGAGCAGGTTCTTAATCCCCAAAATCTCCTTGCTATGAAAAGAAGAGATTTCCTCAAATCCACCGGCGCCGCCGTTTCCATTCCTTTATTGCTCAACGGAATGCGCCTTTCCGCCATGCCCCGGTCGCCGTTGTTTGACTCCATTGATCCTGCCTCGGACCGGGTTCTGGTACTAGTACAAATGAATGGCGGGAACGACGGCTTGAACATGGTATTTCCCATCGACCAGTACGACAGGCTGGCCAATGTGCGATCCAACCTTCTGCTACCCCAAAACGCTATCCTGAAGCTAAAAGATACCCTTGGACTGCATCCTTCCATGGGCGGCTTGCGCACTCTGTATGAGGAAGAACAACTGTCGGTGGTGCAGAGCGTCGGCTACCCCAACCAAAACCGGTCCCATTTCCGGAGTACGGATATTTGGCTGTCCTCCTCCCCTGCCAACGAATACTGGAATACCGGCTGGCTAGGCCGGTATCTGGAAACCCAGGCGCCGGGTTATCCAACGGGCTATCCCAACGAGTCGGAGCCCGATCCCTTCGCGATTACCATGGGGTCTACGGTATCGGAAACCTGCCAGGGCGTTGCCAGCAATTTCAGCCTGACCCTAAGCGACCCCTTTGCCCTAATTAAGCTCACAGAAGGAAATGGAGGAGAAACCCCAGATACCCCCTATGGAGACGAACTGTCTTTTCTGAGAATCTCTATTGCTCAAAGTAACGCCTATGGCGAATCCATTTCGGGCGCGGCAAAAAAAGGGAAAAACCTCGTAACATACCCCACAGGTAACAATCTGGCTAATCAACTCAAGAATATTGCCCTCCTGATCTCAGGCGGATTGAAAACCAAAATTTATATCGCCAATATCGGAGGATTCGACACCCACGCCACCCAGGTGGATTCCGCCGACAAGACCAAAGGCGTTCATGCCACTTTGCTGGGGCAGCTTTCCGACGCCATCAGCTCCTTCCAAAAAGACTTGAAAATGCTTGGTCTGGAACAGCGGGTTATAGGGATAACGTTCTCCGAATTTGGACGCCAAATCGGGTCCAACGCCAGCGTCGGAACGGATCACGGCACTGCGGCTCCGCTTTTTGTTTTTGGCTCCTGCATCCAAACCAAGGTGCTCGGGAACAATCCCCAAATCGCGGAAAAACTCGCGCCCCAAGAGGGCGTAGCCATGCAGATAGATTTTCGCGACATTTACGGATCCATCCTCAAAGACTGGTTTCACGTCCCGGACCAGGACATCAAAACCCTGATCCACCCAAATTTTGCTTACCTTCCTATTTTGAAAGACTGCGATTTGGCCACCCCAACCCGTGAACCTTATTTGAGCGATTTGGCAAACCTTAAGCTATTTCCAAACCCATTCGCCTCCGAAGCAACCCTTCAATTCACCTCTCCTGGTGGGCGAATCCGGATCAGCCTGTTCGACGCGATTGGAAGCGAACTCGAGGTCCTTGCCGACCAGAACTTCCCCTCCGGAACACATGAACTGACTGTCGACGGGCGGAAGCTCGCCTCTGGGAATTATTACGTGCGGGTACAAGGAAAACAGTTTGTCAAAACCGGCATTCTGATCAAAAGATAATGGGTCCTTTACCCAGGGAAGCTAATCTTCCCCATACAAACCGACGGAATACCCTGAAACCGTACCTGCCCGCCGGCCAGCGTTTCATTAGCCAGAACGGCGAAGAGGAGGGCTTCTTTCGCATCGCCGGAGAATCCGAGCCGGTCAAAGGGCGCCATCTCCTTTCCGGAGACCAATTCGCTCAAATGACCGACCAGTACCGGGTTGTGCGCGCCGCCGCCGCTGAGAAAGAAATCCGCTTTACTCCAAAGCGGAGCGTTGAGGCGGATGGTTTCGACGATCGTTTCGGCGCTGAACCGCGTCAGAGTGGCCAGCAGGTCTTCCGGAGAAGCCCCCAAATGGCCGGATCGTTCCTGAGCTTGCCGGAGGTATTCCAAATTGAACAACTCCGGGCCGGTCGTTTTTGGAGCTGGCTTTTCAAAAAACGACTCTTCCTTCAGGGCATTGAGCAGTTCCTGTAAAATATGGCCGGAAGCAGCCAATTTTCCATCTGCATCGTAGGACTTATCCGGAAAAAATTGGCGGGTAGCGGCATCAAGCATCGTATTTCCCGGTCCGGTATCCGTCACGAAAACCCCTTCTGGTATTTTGCCTCCAGGCAGATAGGTAAAATTGGCGATACCGCCGATATTCAGCAAAATACGCGGGCGTTCTGGATGGGAGAATAAAAGAAAGTCTCCATATACCGCCAAAGGCGCCCCTTCTCCTCCTGCGGCAATGTGTTTCTGCCGGAAGTCGCTGAGGGTGATGATCCCGGTACGAACGGCAATATGGTCTCCATCCCCTATCTGGAGGGTGGCGTTCCCAAAGCCGGGCAATCCGTGGAGGATCTTTGGAGCATGAAAGACTGTTTGCCCGTGGCTGGCAATCGCGTCCACGGAATCCGGCGCCATGCGCCAGGAATCCAGCGCCTGAAGTACCAGGCGCCCGTGCAAGTCTCCGATCCAGGCGTTCAGCAAGGTCAGGTGCTGAAAATCAATTTCACGCCGGGCAAACACCTTGCGGACCTCGTCTTTGACGTCTTCCTCAAAAGGAATGGTCGTAAATTCCAGGATTTCGGCGTCTGTGCCGGTTCCGCTGCCGCGAAACCTGCACAGCGCAATATCCAGCCCGTCCATGGAGGTGCCCGACATCAAGCCGATGATCGTCCGCTCCGGACTGGAAGCTATCCGGTACAATTTTTCGACGTATGGGTTCATGTATCTTTTTTTACACCTCGACAAAAACTAAACCTGGCGCGAGGCTCCCGCCTCGTGCCTTGTACCTCCTTGAGGCTCTGCCTCAACCACTTGTACGCCGGTCATTTCCCCTACCCTTGCGACAAAAACTAAACCTGGCGCGAGGCTCCCGCCTCGTGCCTTGTACCTCCTTGAGGCTCTGCCTCAACTACTGTACGCCGGTCAGTTCCCCTACCCTTGCGACAAAAACTAAACCTGGCGCGAGGCTCCCGCCTCGTGCCTTGTATCTCCTTGAGGCTCTGCCTCAACTACTGTACGCCGGTCAGTTCCCCTACCCTTGCGACAAAAACTCCCGAAACCATTCCCCAGACGCCTTGACAACCCGTTCCTGGGTCTCAAAATCGACATGGATCAACCCAAACCGCGCCCGGTAGCCTTCCGCCCATTCAAAGTTGTCTAGCAAGGTCCAGGCGAAATAGCCCTCCACGGGAACGCCATCCTGTTTGGCTCTGAGGACCTGATTCAGGTAATCCTGGTAAAATTGAATCCGTTTTAGGTCGTTAACTTTCCCCCCGGATTTGAGGTCATCGAAAGCGGCGCCGTTTTCCGTAACCAGGATTCGCTTCACTCCGGGATAGGCGGCGAACTGTTTCAGCACGTGGTAAATCCCTTCCGGATACACTTCCCACCCCATAACAGTGATTTCGTCTTCAGCCACCTCCCGTTTTTCCGGTTTGATCTCCTTGCCCCAAATGATGGGTGGAAAAACTGCGTGCTTGACCACCACCCGGAAATAATTCTGTACCCCTATGAAGTCAAAATCAAACGCCAGCCGCTCCATATCCCCGGGTTGGGCATAATCGCGCTCCAGTTTTTCAAACAAGGAAAACGCATCGACCGGATAGCCCATACCAAGAGCAGGTTCGATGAACAGGCGGTTCATCAGTGCGTCAAAGCGCCGCGCTGCCTTTTGATCGGCCGCGCTGTCTGTTTCCGGAACCACCTGCGAGCAGGAAAATGTGGTACCGACAACTGCGCCGGGAACGTTCTGACGGATGATGCGGGCGCCATCAGCCTGGCACAAGGCTGCATGATGCACTGCAGGAAGAAAGTTTTTCAGTCCCTTGCGGCCGGGAGCATGGTCTCCGAGAAAATGACCGAGCGAGGTAAACACTACCGGCTCATTCAGGACCATCCAGTGTTTTACCCGGTTTCCAAACGCTTGAGTGCAGACCTCGGCATAATGCGCAAACCAGTCGAGAACCTCTCTGTTTGTCCAGCCACCCCGGTTTTCCAAAACCTGGGGCAGATCCCAATGGTACAGCGTAACAAACGGGGTGATGCGCAACCTTTCGCAAACATCCAGCACCCGGTTATAAAAGGCAATCCCCGATTCATTTGGCGCTCCGGTTCCGTCGGGCAGAATACGGGACCAGGACAGAGAGAAGCGGAATGCATTGAACTGCATCGACTGAAGCAACTCCAGGTCGCTCTCGTAGCGGTGGTAAAAATCACAACTGACGTCCCCATTCTCGCCGGTCTTGATCTTGCCCGGCGTATTGCTGAAGATATCCCAAACAGAAGGCGTCCTGCCGTCTTCGGCTACCGCGCCCTCAATCTGGTAAGACGCAGTGGCGGCGCCCCAGAAAAATTCCCTGCCAAAAGCCTGGCGGGTCAGATCGCCGGGGCGCCCCAACCGGGCCAGCAAAGAAGGGGGCAACATTAAGCCGGCACCCAATGCGCCGGCAGTTTTCAAGGCATGGCGTCGGTTCATGCTACAGGAATAAAAGAGTTATTTCAACACATTGAGCGCTTTCCCCACTTTCGTGAACGCCGCTACCGCTTTTTCCAGGTGTTCCCTTTCGTGGGCTGCGGAAATTTGGACCCGAATCCGGGCCTTCCCTCTGGGCACCACCGGAAAGAAAAAGCCGATGACGTAGATGCCTTCCTCGAGCAACCGCGCCGCAAATTCCTGAGCCAGAGGGGCGTCGTACAGCATGATCGGGACGATGGGATGCTCTCCTGGAAGGATGTCAAAGCCTGCTTCGGTGATCGCTTTGCGGAAAAACCGGGTGTTGTCTTCGAGTTTATCCCGAAGCGCCGTACTCGCACTCAGCAAATCCAGCACCTTAATGGAAGCGCCGACGATAGCCGGGGCAACCGTGTTGGAGAAAAGGTAAGGCCTGGAACGTTGGCGGAGAATATCGACGATTTCTTTTTTCGCCGCAGTAAAGCCGCCCGAAGCGCCGCCAAGAGCTTTGCCTAGAGTGCCGGTGATGATGTCGATCCGGTCCATCACTCCCCGGTATTCGTGGACGCCCCGGCCGGTTTTTCCCATAAAGCCGGTGGCATGGCACTCATCGATCATCACCATAGCATTGTATTTTTCCGCAAGGTCGCAGATCTTTCCTAGCTGGGCGATAGTCCCGTCCATGGAAAACACGCCATCGGTGGAGATCATTTTCCTCCTGGCGCCGGAGGCCATCTGCAACTGTTTTTCCAGGTCGTCCATGTCATTGTGCCGGTAGCGGAAGCGTGAAGCCTTACAAAGACGGATACCGTCGATGATGGAAGCATGGTTGAGCTCATCCGAAATAATGGCATCTTCTTCCCCCAGAAGGGGTTCGAATAAGCCGCCGTTGGCGTCGAAAGCAGCAGCATACAGGATGGCATCTTCCTGTCCAAGAAAATCCGCGATTTTTCGTTCAAGCTCTTTGTGGATATCCTGAGTGCCGCAAATAAAACGAACCGATGACAGACCAAAGCCATGAGTATCGATTGCCTGTTTTGCAGCCCGGATCACTTCCGGATGTGACGAAAGGCCAAGATAATTATTGGCGCAAAAATTCAGGACCTCCTGACCGGAGTTTAGGGCGATTTCAGCGCCTTGGGGACTGGCGATAATCCGTTCTTTTTTAAACAGACCAGCCTCCTGTAATTCCTGCAATTCCTTTTCCAAAGCAGGTTCAACGGTGGTATACATTTCAATTATATTTTAAAGTCAATAAATGGGTAATAAAGGTTTCTTTGTCCACTTCGCGAATACTCCTTTTTTGCTCCGGGGCTGAACCAAAAGCCCGTTTGTTGCCCCGGCGTAAAGTTTTATTTCCTGGCAGCGATGGGCAAAATCCGTCTTGGGATACAGCTCCGGTTAGAGAGTGGCCCCAACGCAGGCCAACCAGGTTCCTTTCGTCAAAATGGCTATCCCAACTCCGGCAACTTGACCAAATAATGATCGGCCAGGTGACTGAGCATGTCGCGGGTCATATTATCAAGGTCATATTCCGGTTTCCATCCCCAATCTTCCCTGGCAGCCGAATCGTCGATACTCGAAGGCCAGCTTTCAGCAATTTGCTGGCGGAAATCCGGCTCGTACCCTACAGAAAATCCGGGAACGTACTGTTGAATAGCGCGGGTTACCTCTGCCGGAGTAAAGCTCAAACCGGCCATATTATAGCTGGTCCGGATGCGGATCCGGGCGGCAGGCGCCTCCATTAGTTCCAGGGTGCCGCGAATGGCGTCGTCCATGTACAGCATAGGCAATGACGCGTCCTCCTTAAGGAAACAGGTATAGGAATTGCCCTTTACGGCTTCGTGAAAGATCTCCACGGCATAATCCGTGGTGCCGCCACCTGGAAGGGATTGATAGCCGATGATCCCCGGATAGCGAACAGAGCGGACGTCGACCCCGTATTTCAGAAAGTAATACTGGCACCAGTTCTCTCCGGCTATTTTGCTGATGCCGTACACCGTAGTAGGCTGGGTAATCGTGTCTTGAGGAGTTTGCAGGCGGGGCGTGGTTGGCCCAAATACGGCGATAGAGCTGGGAAAAAAGAGGCGGAGGTTGAAATCCCTAGCCATTTCCAGGACGTTGAACAACCCGCGCATGTTGATGTCCCAGGCTTGCTGGGGGTGCTGCTCCCCTTTGGCGGAGAGAATGGCGGCCAGGTGGTAAATCTGGGTAATCCCGTACTTTTCCACCAACTCGCGCAGCCTGGAGGCGTACAGTACATCCAGTATCTCAAAAGGACCGTCGGAGGTCATCGGCCGCCGGATGTCCGAAGCCAGCACGGCATCTGTCCCATGGCGATCCCGCAAAGCGCCGGTGAGCACAGACCCGATTTGCCCGTTGGCGCCTGTGATCAAAATCATGTTTTTCGTTTTCATTTGGTTAGCGGTTGAACCGGAGGCTGTCTCAAAAGACCGTTCTTTACCATCGAAGCGATCTTTTCGTTTCTTTTCCAATTTTTTCGTAAGAATTGTAAAAGAAACCAATTCTTGGCAGTAATGGGCAATTCCGGCTTTTGGGACAGCCCCGGAAAATTCAGGGACAAGATAGGGAAAAAAGCGACGACAGGGCTTTCTACAGCCCTGCATAATCCGGAATTCCGTCTAATTCCAGCATTTCCCCACCACCGTGATCTATCCGGCAACCAAACCCTACAAGGCCATTGACCAGGACAAAATACGGCGCCTGAAGGGTCATGTTGTACCGGACCGCCTGGAAGAAAACCTCAGGGTCCAGGCGAACATCCGGCGCTTTGCATTCAACCAGCAGCAGCGGCGTCAAAGCAGGGGAATAGACCAGAATATCCGTGCGCCTGGGAAGGCCGTTGACTAAAAGCTTCTTTTCAACAGCCATCCGGTTTCGGGGATAGCCTTTTTCTTCCATAAGGTAGATCAGCAGCGCCTGGCGTACGGTTTCTTCCGGCTGCAATACCAGCCATGATTTCCGGATCGGATCCCAGACCAACGGTTTGGCGCCCTCCGTTTGGATGGTAAGCTTGGGTAGAAAACGGTCCAGGAGTAAGGGGAACATAGGGAACGGTTTTATTCTTTGAAGGTATAACGTTTTAAGGTTCAAAGTTCAAGGGTTCAATGGCTGTTGAACGTTGAACATTGAACGTTATACTTTCAAAGTTCAAACTGGCGCGAGTATACCCAGGCCTTCGCGTTTGTGGGCTGTGTCTTGTGTTTATTAAAAAACCATCACCGGCTGGCTGGCCATACGGTTGCCGGCCATAAGGCGAAGGGTGTACTTTCCGGCAGCGGGAAACGTTTGGCGGGTCAGATCAAAGAGATGGGTTCCTCCGGACAACCTGCCTTCGAAAAGGGTGGTGACTTTTTTGCCGTTCATATCGAATACGTCCAGGCGTACCTGCTGCTGGGGCGACGGCAAGGCGATGCGAACCTGGGCGGCATCGGCCACGACATTGGGCCAAATCCGGAACCCCTGCAGCAAAACAGCATCCTGAACGCTCGTGACCGTCTTGTCGATCAAATCGGTCCAATTTGCATTTACGAAATCGTATTTGGCGCCATTTTTTTTCCAGATGACCGAAGCGACGATCAGGTTGTTGACATCCATATCGGATGGAAGGCCATAGGTAAAGCGGCTGCCCTGAAACGTGCCCGAGAGGATCGTCCCGGACGCCAGGGGCTTGCCGAAAACTTCCGGTAACAGCGAAGTGCGAAACACGTTGGAATGGGTTTCGCTGGAAGAACGGGAAGCCTGTTCTTTGACGACGGCTTTTTCCAGCAGATAAAACGCCAGAAAATACTCTCCGGTAGTGTATTGGAAAAACTGGGAGCGGCTTTGCACGGTGAGTTCCCTGCTGTTCTCGTCGAATGTTACCTTAATCCCCGTTTGCACAACCGGAGTGTTTTTAGCCGCATTATTGACATTCGTGGTAATCGTATTCTCCGTCGAGGTCCCTCCCGTACCAACCACTTTGGTATTGTAAAAAAAGTAAGGCTGGCTGTATACCAAGTCGAAGTTACTCATCAACTGAACAGCCATCGGGCTGTACAGCTTGCTAACCGTGCTGGTGTGGGCGGCAAATACTACCGCATTGGCGTCCAGGGTGGAAACCATCTTTTTGTAGGAATCCCAGGGACTGCCACCGCAAACAGGACACCAGGTGGCCGTCAGTTTGGTCACCATCGATTGCTGGGTGCCGGGAACGGGGATAGGATCCTGAGCGGCGGCGGCATAGCTGCCAAAAACGAGAAAGCAAAACGACAGGAAGGTTTTCATGGTGATTTTCGGTTAATAGTTCACGAAATGCCGGAATACGTTATGCGCCAAAAAGGCCGTTCTTTGTCTTTGTCCAATTTAAAGCGTTCGTCCAATCGATATCCAATCAGCCAGATGATCCTGCCGTCGCCATTTTCCAGGACGAGGGCCCGGTCTTTGGAAAAGCGGTCTATTTTGCTGTCGGTCAGGATATCCTGCACTTTTTTGCGTTTTCCATTCATTCCCAGAGGATACAGGAAATCGCCCGGCGCCCATGGCCTGCATTGGAGGGGAAACAAGAGTTGCTCCGCGCTGACCAGCGCCTCCCGCTTGCCGTCCGGCCACTCCGGAGGCAACGCTCCAGTGGCATACGTTAAGGAAAGCTGGCCTTCAGGGAGCACATACTCCCCAGCCTGATCTATTTCCAACATAAGCGGGCTATCTTGTATTATACGTTTTTCCAGGATAAAGGTTTCTCTGTCGGTCAGCAATTGGAAATCCGGGGTGTAAAAAAGCTGCCCGGGCTGCCCTTTCCTGCCTTTCCAGATGGTTTCCGCTTGTTCTGCGCGAAATCCATACGGAGCGAGTAATTCCAGGCATACCGTGGCGGCAGCGGGATGCCCTTCAAACCTGGACCAATGGATAAGTACCCGGCCGCCTTTCTCTTCCACACAGGTTTTGCGGAGGTCCTGCAGGGCTTGGGTGTAGATCTGAAGCGCCCCGCGAAGAGCCTGAAACGAGCGATCCATTCGTTTTTCAAAACCAGGCTGGATGCGGCGCAGGACGGGTAACAGAAAACTGCGGACCTGGTTTCGGAGGTAGTAGGTTTCGGCGTTGGAGGCGTCTTCCCGGTGGAGGAGGCGCTCATCCTGGTAAAAAGCCTCCAGAGCGGCCCGCGTAAAGCCGTTCAGAGGCCTTAATATCCTTTCGTTGCGGGCGGGAATACCAACCAGCCCCCGCAGTCCGCTGCCCCGGAGCAGGTTGATGAAAAAGGTTTCCAGCGAGTCGTTCCAATGGTGAGCGGTAACCAGCCAATCAAATCCCTGCTCCTGGCGAACCGTCTCCAGCCATGCATACCTCAGTTCCCGTGCAGCCATTTGAATGGAAATCCGCCGTGTTTGGGCGTGATCCCTGGTATTGAACCGGCAGGTGAAAAACGGAACACCGGATTGTTCCGCCAGGGTACGAACGAAGAGCTCGTCGGCGTCTGACTCAGCCCCGCGAAGAGTGAAATTGCAATGCGCAATAGCAAAATGGTAGCCGGAACGCGCAAACAACCGAAGCAGAACGACCGAGTCCAAGCCTCCGCTGACCGCCAGAAGAAAACGCCGGCTTCCAGGATCCTCTCCGGTCAGTTCCTTCAGCGCTTTCTGAAACGGTTCAAGCATACCTGTTCATTTACCCTTTGGCGCTGGGCAAAGGCTGCAGGCGGCGACGCATAACCGGCACGTCTTTGACTACCATCTGCATGTTTTCGCTGGTGCGCTCTTCCATTAGGACAATCTTACCGCGGCGAAGGTTGACCAACACGTCGGGGTGGTAGTGGCGCACGGTATATAATTCGAGCCCCCGGTCGATAATCACTTTGAACTTGTCCTGGATACGTTCGGCGAACCGATCGACTTTGTCGTCGATGTCATTTACGCATACGTTGAAGCTAATAGCCGAGTTTTGCATCATATTGACTTGCAGACGCATTTCGGCGATAATATTAAACAGGTAACTCATATGGTGCTCTGCGACGAAGGAAAAATCGCGGGTAGAGATCAGAAGTAACGCCTGGTTCATCTCCACGGCTACCATGGGCGGGTAAAGGTCTTCTGCTTCGTCGGAAATACAGGTGCCTTCGCCGGAGGGGTCGATGAAGGATTTGACGTAAAGAGGAATGCTCTTGTTTTGGAGCGGTTTGATGGTTTTGGGATGAATGACCTTCGCGCCGTAGTAGGTCATTTCGATCGCTTCTTTATAGGAAAGGCGGTCGATTTTCACCACATTTTCGAACAGGCGCGGGTCGGCGGTGAGCACGCCTGGCACGTCTTTCCAAATGGTCATACGTTCGGCGTCGAGACAGAAGGAGAAAATAGCGGCGGTGTAGTCGGAGCCTTCGCGGCCTAAGGTCGTAGTGAAGTTTTCGCTGGTACTGCCGATGAATCCCTGGGTGAGTACAAACCCACCTTTAGCCAGCATGGGAGGGACCAGCCTCCGGGCATTTTCGACGGTTTCGGCCCACTGCACCCAGCCTTCCCGGAAAATGTCGTCAGTGAGGATCACGTCGCGGGCATCGAGCCATTGCGCGGGCAAACCGCACTCATTCAGGTAGGCGTGAACGATCCGGGAAGAAACCAGTTCGCCTATGGAAACGATCTGGTCATACATGAAGTCGTAGTTGTCGTGCGGGGGTTCGTCGAGGATCCATTCAATTTCCACAAACGTATCGTTGACCAGGGCGTAGGCTTCGTGGTTTGAGGGAAACAGCTCACTCATCAACTGGTAGTGCCCGTTTTTGATATCTTCCAACAAGGCATACGCCTGCCCGTTTTTTTTAGCATGGGCATCGACGACCTTTTCGAGCATATTGGTCGTTTTGCCCATAGCGGATACGATGATCACGAGGGGATCCTCCTTATAGGATTGCAGGATCTGGGCTACGTTTCTGATAGCCGGCGCGTCTTTAATAGAAGCGCCTCCAAATTTGAAGACTTTCAGCGTTTTTTTCATAGGTTGGCAATAAAGGGACTATCTCAGAATACCGTTCTTCGCCCCGGGCATGAATTTTTTTTGGCCATGGGCAAAGTCGATCTTTTGTGTCAGGCACTATGGCGGCAAATATAAGGTACTTTGGCGGTTTTGGGGGAGACGAATCACCCCCAACTAAATCCAATCCATTTTTTTCAAAAAATCTTCTTTGAGTCGTTTACTGAGGGGTACGGTATGGTTTCTTACCTGAATGGAATTTTCCTGCAGGTCAATAGAATCGATGGCTTTGGTATTGAGCAGGTAGCTCCGGTGGGTTGAAAAAAAAGGCGGAGAAGGGAGCTTTTGGGCTAGTTCCTGGAGGGGTAAGCGAACGAGATATTTTCTTTCGGGAGTATAGATTTGGCAATACCGGCCATCGGCAGCGGCGAAAAGAATGTTGGATATCGCTACTTTTTCCAGTTTGTGGCGGACTTTTATAAAGAGGTGCCCGGAAAAAACGAGGTCTTCCTCCCAGTCGGGCGCGCCGGATGAGGAAGCCTCCGGGTGGGCCAAACTTTTTACCGCCAGTTCGATCGACCGCTGCAGTTGCGTATCGGTTACCGGTTTGATAAGAAACTGCACAGGGCGAGTACGCGCAGCTCGTTGGAAGCTCAAATTATCTTCCAGGGAAGTGATGAAGATGAGGGGAACAGGATGATCCTGTTGGATTAATCCCGCCAGCTCAATACCATCGTATTCACCCTGGATGTGGATATCCAGCAAAAGCAAGTCGGGCGGGGTTTCCCTGGCAATGCGCAGCGCCTCCTCACTGTTCGAGGCGATGCCTGCCACCTGGTAGCCCAGTTTTTCCACCAGCATTTCCAACCTCCCGGAAAATAGTTCGTCGTCTTCTACGATCAAAACCTTCATAGGCTTTTTCTTTAAGCTGCCTTGGGCAGGGTAAAAATAAACTGGGAGCCCTTGTCGGGCTGGCTGTTCACCTGGAGCCGCCCCCGGTTCATCTCCACAAATTCTTTTACCAGCAACAATCCGAGGCCGGCGCCTTTCTCCCCTGCCGTTCCTTGCTGGCTTTGCCGGTTGAGGGAGAATAACCGTTCCAATTTCTCTGCCGAAATACCCGTTCCAGTATCGTTTACGATGATAAAGACGTTTTCAGCTTCGACCTCGGCGTTAAGGGAAACCGTGCCCCGGGCGGGCGTAAATTTGATGGCATTACTCACCAAATTGCGCAGGATGGCGTGGAGGGCGCTTGGGTCGGCATATACCTCCAGATTCGGCGGAATAAGGGATTCCAGCCCTATCTCCTTGGCATGGGCGTTGGCGGAGAACACTTCCAGGATGTGGTTCGCTACCTCCCCCAGGCGGATGGGTTTTGGATGATAGGGGATTACTCCCTGCTGGAGCATGGCCCAGCTGAGCAGGTTGTCGAGCAAACCGCCGAGATGTTTGACGGTTTTGTCGACCCGTTTCACCAGCAGGTCCAGCTTGTCCTGGCTTTGGGTTTCTATATAGTACTCCATTTGTTCAGCTACGCTGTCGAGGGCCGCCATGGGACTTCGGATATCGTGGGCGATAATGCCGAAAAACTTGTCTTTGGTCTGGTTGAGCTGCTGGAGCTGCCGGTTTTGGGCGGTCAGTTTTTTCTGGGCCTGGCGTAGTTTAAAGAAAAGGTAACCTCCTACTAAAAGGATGCCGAGCAAGGCGGCTGCGAGGGCTATGAAAAGGCGGTTGCGAGAGCTGAGCAACTGAGCCTCCCTTTCGGCCTGTTCTTTTTGCCGCTGGTAGTCCTCTACATTTTGCCGCACCTGTTCTTCTTTGAGTTTCAGGGACGCATCCGCCGTAAAGATGCTGTCGTGCAGTTGAAAAAACGTTTTGTAATGCGCCAAAGCGGCGGCATGGTCGCCTTTTTGTTCTTCAGCCATGCTCAATTCCAGTTCGATAACCCGCCGGTTGGTCAGAGAGCCATACGTCTGCGACAGGTTCCTGGCGGCATTGGCATAATGGATGGCCGAGTCGGGTTTCCCCATCAGCCGGTAGTTGCCGGCAATACCCAGCAAGTGTTGCAAGGAATAGCGGTTGTCGTTGAATTTTTGGCTCAGCGCCAAAGCCTGAAACAGGTAAGACTGCGCCTGGACGTAATCCCCTTCTGCTTCCCTCACCTCCGACAACCCGCTGAACACCATGGGAAGCCCTGTCGAGTCGTTGAGCGCCAGGGTGATCTCCAGGGCCCGGTCGTAGTAATCCTGGGCTTGGCCCGCCCGGTTTTGCTTCAGGGATACTTGTCCCAAAGCGGAAAAAATCCGGACCAAAGGAATGGAATCCCCGGTGGCCAAACAATTTTCCAACGATTTCTTGAAATAGGTTTCGGCTACGTCCCAATCCTTGGTTTGGTAGTACAAATAGGCAATTTGCTGAAGGGGAAGGGTTAAATTGGTCTTTGCATCACGAATCTGGTAAATGCGGATGGCTGATTGATAGAAAGCAATGGCCTGAACGATTTCACCCTGAACGGAGTACACATTCGCCAGTTCTTCCAAAGCCCAGGCCTCCAAATCCCGTGCCTGCATTTGGCGGGCGCTGTGCAAAGCATTTTTGAACAGGCGCATGGCACGCTGCGATTGGCCTCCGGCCTGATACAGGTGGGCCACGTAAAGAAGGGTTTGAATTTTGTTCATGGCGCCCCCGTCGGCGTCCATGGCGCTGGGCCGGCCAAGCCGGGGATCGATAAACGGATGAGATTTGACCCGGTCGAAATAAACAAGCGCTTTTTCAAACTGCGCAATCGCTTGTTTCGAATCGCCCTGGGTCATATACGCAATGCCCATCACCTTGTATATGTTGCCGATGTGCTTATCCGCTACGCGTTCGTCCGCTTTTTTTAACGCGCCCTGTAAGATTTGAAGCCCTTGTTTATAGTCGTGGCGATGGTAGATATAGTGCTCCGCATTAAAATAAGTAGCCATCGCCTCGGTGCTTTTGGCGCCGGCCCGGCGAGCTATTTCCAACGCCTGAAGCACAAGTTGGCGCCTTTTCTCGATATCGGTCGCGACTAAGCTGTTCGATTTGATCAATAGCGCCTGGGCTATGGCCTCCTCATCCCGTGCGATTTTAGCCCATTTCAGCGCTTCCTCTGCCTGCTGCGCCCCGGCGTTGCCGCTATGCGTAAACGTCAACGCTCTCGACAAGCCCATGAGCAGATCCGCCTTCTGGACGGGGTCTGCCGTTTGCGGGATCATTTTTTCTAAACTATCCACCAGGAATTGTTGCGAGAAAAGGGATTTGGCGGGCAGGAAAACCAGGCAAAAAAACCAAGATAGTTTTCTCATAAGCGCAAACGGGTTTTGGGATGCTAATTGCCGCTAAGATACGCTTCCGGAAGTAGAAATTCCATTCGTGACAAAAATCCTCCCGCTGATATCCTTTATCCCCACCACCCAGTTCCATCCATTCACCCCGTACCTAAGAATTGGACAATTTCGGCGAAGAATTCGGTTTTATGGCCTTCCGGGCCGGCCGCTGAAAACGCGATAAACACCCATTTTTAATCATCACAATCCTTATCCATGGTACAACATCAAATTCCAAACCTGAAAATCCAAAATGCATTGGGCCGAGTAGCCACCGCCGTTGCCGCCCTGATGCTGATGTTCCTGGCCACCGGCGCCCAGGCGCAGGAATTCATACGCATTAAATGCCGCTGGCAAAAAGACGGAAAAACCGACTACCGGATACACATTCAGAACCCCGCCGTTGAGGCGGGCGCTGCGGATCCCGGTTGGTGGAGCGCGCAGTGGGTCATGGAAAAAGTAGATGGCGCCGATTTTTACCGCATTAAGAACCGCTGGAAAAAGGATGGGAAAACCGATTATTACCTCCACAACCAAAACGGAACCCTCGAGGCGGGGGCGATACAGCCCGGCTGGTGGAGCGCCATGTGGTCGCTGGAGAAAGTGGACGCCACGTACTATCGCATCAAAAACCGCTGGAAACCAACCGAATACCTGAACATTCAAGGCCCAGCCCTCGCTTGCGGAGCGATTGATCCCGGATGGTGGAGCGCCCAATGGGCGCTCGAAGGGTTTACCGGGCAAAGTACCCAACCCACGACCAACACGACCCGCCAGCCCATCACGGGGGTAGGATTCGGCGCTATGGCTACTCCGCCTGCCGATCTGGCTTACGTCCGGAAAATTGTCAAGGTCAATAACGCGGAGGGCTTCGCAGCCGCCGGCCCCAGCGCAAGGCCAAAGGTCTTTTTGCTGGATATGCCTCCTATTGGCCAACAAGGGGGAGAAGGATCTTGTGTGGCTTGGGCATGCGGATACGCCGTGAAGAGTTTTGAGATGAAAAAAGCCACCGGCATTGACCACACCATCGGCGGCACCAATGTCATGTTCCCGGTTGGCGTAGCAAGCCCGGAATACCTGTTCAACCGGATCAATGTCAAAAATGACTCCTGCTCGAAAGGGTCTTATTTTGTCGGATGGGGGACTACCCGCGGCGCCCTCGACCTGTTGAAAACAGAAGGGGTGGTCACCTGGATTGAGGACCCTTATTCCGACGCGAACGGCTGCGGAAAGGTCGACAACAACAAAGAACCCGTCTCTCCCAATGCGGCAAAAAACAAGATTGCCAACTACGCCCAGGTGACGGACCTTTCAGAAGCAAGCCTGAAAACCTTGTTGATCGACCAGCACCCGATCATATTTGCCGCCCGGGTCAGCGATGAATTCATGTCGGCGGGCCCCGGGTTCATCTGGAAATCAGGAGAAGGCCCAGTCGAAGCTGGCCACGCCATGGTGATCATCGGATACGACGACGACAAACGCGCGTACAAGGTGCAGAATTCCTGGGGAACCACCTGGGGCGATAATGGCTATTACTGGCTCGACTACGATTTCGCCCAAACCATTATCCGAGCGGCGTATGTCACCTATTCCGATAATTTAACCCACTTTAATGTAGAAACTCCGGGGTTTGTCACCGTTTACCACGAAGCAGGGTATGTGGCCTGGTGCAAGTTAACCTACACCCTGCCGAGCGGGGAACAGAAAGTAATCCAGGAAGATCTGAGCCTCTTTTTTACCTTTAAAAAAGTGATTCCGCCCGGGTCGACCAACGTCACGCTGGAAGTAGGCGGTTATGGCGTGCTGGATCCCTTGAAATTAAAGCAAACCTGGAACACTGCGAATGTGCAGGCTTGTTACAAAATTTGGGGAACGATTTTCGATACCGAATTCGGGGCCATCGATTGCGCCTATTAATTCAATAGGCCGAAAAGGAAATTCCCTGAGTTTTTTCTTTTCGGCCTAAATCAAACCTGGGATACTATGAAATCGATGATCTGCTTTGCGCTACTTGCTTCCGTCACGCTTTGGTCTTGCGCTCCCCGGACCGTAAAAGATCTGGCCGCCGCCGCTCCAACCGCAAGCGGCATCGACGAAATTATCTGGGAGAAGTTTGGTCCTCCCCTGGCGCCCGCCTACAACCACACCTTCAAGGTAATCCTCTCAAGAACGCGGCAAACCTTATCGATCGACAGCGTTCGCACGGCAGGGGTAGAAATCGTAAGAAAGCTGGAAATCAGCGACTTCGACCGGATTCTGGCTCTGAAAACCCAATACAAAATCGAAATCGGCCTGCCGGTAAGTTATGACGGTTGCATCGGAGGCGAAGGCTATAACCTGACCTTCTCAAAAGAAGGAACCGTGTTAGCCAAAGGTAAATTGATTGACTGCGGCGGACAACAGCGCACCAACATCGAGGGGAACCTGTTTGGCTTCTTCGACGCCATCCACCGGCTTGCGTTTAAGGAATAATTTGCCCGGCCCCAAAATTCCTGCCTTCCCTTACTGCCGGATAAATCGCCCTCTCCAAACCCGGCCCGCGCTGCGGATCTCCAGGATATAGTACCCTGCCGGGAGACGAGACAAATCAAGTTGTTCCTGTAGCGGAAAGGTCCCCAGCATTTGATTGGATGCGGAATAAAGCGTCATGATCCCTGCGCTCTTTACATCCGGAAGGCGGATATGGAGGACGCTGCCAGCGGGATTCGGGAAAAGAACCGGTTTGAGCGAATGTTCTTCCCTGGAAGCCGTGCTAGCCTGGTCAAAAAGGGGCGCTGCATAAGTCAAGCGAGCGGTATCGGTATGTCCGCTCCAGAATTCCAAATGAAAATCCGTGGCCTCGACCACGCGGTACCCCACGCGGTTGTCCTTTTCTACGCGCAGAATCAGGTCCATATTGCTGTACCCATACCCGTGTTCGATTTTACCCGACGGCGAAGAAGCGGCAAAAGGATTCGCGGCGAGCAGGAATTTACCTTCGTCGTCCGTGCGGTAGGTGAATTCCGGCACATCGTCAAAGACTTTGTCATACCAATCCTGCCGGGGGGAAGCGGCATAAATCTCCACCGCCGCACCGCGAAGAGGGAACCCTGCCGTGTCGGTAACCGTAATCCAGCAGTTTTCCGGTATGTCGTTGATAAAAATACCAATATTACAGGGAGCGTTCATGTTGCCGCAAAGCGCCCGGTGGTGGGTAATCTGGTTCAGGCAAGCGGCATCGTAGGGCGAGAGTTTCGTGTAATCCCCACTCATCAATCCCTGGTTTTTGTTGTAATACACCACCTCCCAAGCGATCACCGGCATGAATTTACTTCCGGCTACCGGCAGGCTTTCCTCTTCTATCTCCACCTGAAACGTCGCCAGATCCATTCCATAGGTATCGATCAAATACCGGGCATGCCCTAATTCGTGCAATAAACTCCCCTCGAAGCTGAACGGGTTTCCGTCATGCGCCTCGGTCAAAGAACCTGGCCATTCGGTGTAAAACGCAATGGCCTCCGGACCGAATGGGAATCCCCACTGCAAGTCTACGCTATGGTCCTGCGTATTCGGGTTATTGCTGGGAAGCCCTCCCGCAAGCGGAAGCGCATCGTCCGGGACTATGGCAATGCTGTCAATCCGGATCCGATCCAGCACGCCTTGCGGCGAAGAGGGAAATACCGCCTCTTTGAACATCCGGTTCCAGCGGCGCACGTGAAGGATCTGAGCCCAATCGTCCCAGCTATTGGTCTGCAGCCCGAGTTTATGCTGGTTCATGTAAAAGAAATCGTAAAGGGACTGCTCTACGTAAAAGTTTATGCTGATGGCATTGGTATAAACCAGCAGGGAATTATTGATCTCCGAAAACTCCTTGATCTGATCGTCCGGGTCCAGCACAAACTCCAGGGTGTCGCGCTGGAAGGCCCAAACCTCGGGTAAGTCCGCAATGGCTTCGGCCCCTGGCGCCAGGCTGATGTTCCCGGTAGAAACGACCTCACCATTTTTTTTCCATTGATAGCCTACTGCCGGATAGGTATTGTCAGACCAATTCCGGACCCTGGCCCGCCAAATGATAGCTTGCCCGGAAGCGGGCCACCCCTCGACAGCCGGATTAGTGCTGTTTTCTACATAATCGATCTCCGGCAAGCGCCGGATGTAGCGGATGCCCAGATCGGGTCCCATCCCGTTGTCCAACGACGTCACGACTACCGGAATAACGACCGCATAATCTCCAAGCCGTCCGGTCAGATCGCAAACCCCGGGCTGCATTCCGGTGATCGTCCCCGAAAGGGTATCCAGCAGTAAAATACCCGGATTGGAAACACTCCAGAACAGGACGTCCCACCGCACGGCAAATGAATCCTGGCCGGCATGGGCAAAAACCTGGAGCGTGCCGTCTGCAAGCTGAACCGACCGGTTGACGTACAATCCGATGGATGGAGGGGAAGCGCTTAACCGGTCTGCCAAAACCGTTTGGGCGCCATAGACCATCCAATCCTGGAGATGCACATAATTGTCTCCGGTAGTCCGGCGAAGGGTTAAGCGAAAAACCTTTCGGGAAACCGCGTGGGTTGCCAAAACGGGAATACCGGCATCGCCGTTGACGCGGGTGGGCCGTTCTTTTTCCAGGAGAAGGTAAGAGCCCGACCGGCCCTCAAGGTCGGTTTTATTATCCGCCGCTTCCAGGGTAAACCACCCTTCTCCAAAGCCATGAACCACTTTAAACGCATTGGTTTGAATGCTTTCCTGAAAAGAAAGGGTCACTACCATGGGATTGATATTGGCGCTGCGGGCGAGGGTTCGGGGATCATCGTCAAAAATAGCTTCTATGTTTCCTATGTCCAGGGTACTGGTTGCGCATACCGCTTTCCCGTCTTTAAGGAGTTGTGGAATATCCAGGGGTAGAAAAACTGGATTTTGCGCAAAAGAACCAAAAGGCAGGCCAAGCAGTAACAGCCAAAACCCGCCCAGAATCCTTTTGAGGGAAAAACCCGTTAATTTTGGTTTGAAGAGAATCGCAGATCTCATGGTCTCAGCGTTTAAAAACCGTTTATTCTTCACGGCATGGGCTCAGGCAGAACCCTTCGCGGACAATGGAATGCGCCAACCCGGCGTCGCGAAGTTTTTTAAAGCAGGCAAACTAGCTTAACTTTTAAATATCGGAAAATCAAAGGAGAATGGCAATGATTTGACTGGATAAAATAACGCCCTGCTTTTTACGGACGCCATCCTGCCTGGGTTCAAAATTCATCGCTTTCCTTCGGGAATTCTGAAAGATTCTTATTTTAGCCCATCGCCAAACATTACCCGGCGCTTTCGCCTCAAAACAAAATGCTATAGTATGAAAAAACAAGTAGTGGTTCTTTTTGCAGGCCTTTTGGCCTTATCTCCTGTCTTTGGACAAAAAAAATCCGCAAAATCCCCCGCAGCGCCTGCTTCGGCGCCTGCCGCCGCCCCAGCCCCCGACTTGGGCGCTTTTAAATCCATGCGCTGGCGCAACATCGGCCCTTTCCGGGGAGGCCGTTCCAATGCCGTTAGCGGAATTCCAGGCAACGACCAGGTCTATTACGTAGGCTATACCGGCGGGGGCCTCTGGAAAACAGAAGACGCCGGCTTGAGTTGGAATAATATCTCCGACGGGCAGTTTAAAACGAGCTCGGTAGGTGATATCGCCGTTTCTGAAGCCGACCCCAACGTCGTCTACGTAGGCATGGGCGAACACGCCGTGCGCGGGGTAATGACCTCCTACGGCGACGGTGTGTATAAATCCACCGACGCCGGGAAGACCTGGAAAAACATCGGCCTTGCCAAGTCGCGCCACATTTCCGATATCGCCGTCCACCCCGAAAACCCCGACGTAGTTTGGGCAGGCGTGCAGGGCGCCCTCCACGGCCCCAGCGATGAGCGGGGCGTGTACAAATCTGCCGACGGCGGCCAAACATGGAAGCGCACCCTTTACGTGGATGAAAACACCGGGGTTTCCAGCTTATCGGTCGACTACCACAACCCACGCATTCTCTATGCCGCGACCTGGCAGCACCGGCGCTACCCGTGGAAAGTGGAAAGCGGCGGGCCGGGATCTGCCATCTGGAAATCCGTCGACGGCGGAGAAACCTGGAAAAAATGCACCGAGGGTCTTCCCGATCTGATGGGAAAAAGCGGGATCTCCGTATCCAGAGCCAACCCCAACCGCGTGTTCGCTATTGTTGAAGCCGAACGCGGCAAAGCAGGCCTTTATCGCTCCGACGACGCCGGCGCCCGCTGGGCGCTCCTGAGTACCGACAACGACCTCATTTCCCGTTCCTGGTATTACATGGAAGTGTTCGCAGATCCCCTAAACGCCGAGATCGTTTACGTGCTCAACGCCCCTATGATGCGCTCCATCGACGGCGGCCGGACCTTCAACAGCATCCGGGTAGGACATGGCGACACCCACGACTTGTGGATCAATCCCGCCAATAACGAAAACATGATCCTCGGTGACGACGGCGGCGGCGAAGTAACCTTCAATAGCGGCCAGACCTGGTCGACCCAGCGCAATCAGCCTACCGCCCAGTTCTATCGCGTCAATACTGACAACCTCTTCCCCTACCGCGTTTACGGGGGGCAGCAGGACAACACTTCCGTGGTCATCTCCAGCCGGACCAACGGCTTCGGAATCACCGAGTCCGACTGGTTCGTCGGCCCCGGCTGCGAAAGCGCCTTCGTCGCTTTTGACCCCGACAACCCGGTCCTCCTTTACGGCGGTTGCTACCAGGGGCAAATCGACGTACTCGATACCCGCACCAAAGAAAGCAAGGACATCCGTGCCTACCCCGCTCTGAACCTGGCATACCAGCCCAAAGACATGAAGTACCGCTTCAACTGGAACGCGCCAATCGTGGCCTCGCCCCACGACCCCAGCGTGATCTACCACGCGGGCAACGTGCTTTTCAAAACAACCAATGGAGGCATGAGTTGGGAAGTCATCAGCCCGGACCTCACCCGCAACGACACGACCAAACAAGGTCTCAGCGGCGGCCCTTTCACCAATGAAGGCGCCGGAGGCGAAAACTACAACACGATCGACTACGTCATTGAATCGCCCCTGGAAAAAGGCGTCATTTACACCGGAAGCAGCTGCGGGCTCGTTCACCTCACCCGCGACGGCGGCAAAACCTGGGCCAACATCACCCCTGCCGGGTTGCCGGAATGCATGGTCCATTCAATCGAGGTCTCACCCCACGATCCGGGAACGGCCTATATTGCCGCCACCCGCTATAAGTTCAATGACATGTCCGCTTTGTCTTATAAAACAACGGACTATGGCAAAACCTGGACCAAAATTGCCAGCGGAATCGACGCGGAAGATTTCCTCAAGGTAATTCGCGAGGACAAAAAGGTCAAAGGGTTGTTGTACGGAGGCGCTGAGCACGGCTTCTATATCTCCTTCAACGGGGGCGCCGCCTGGCAGCGGTTTCAACTCAATTTTCCCGTCGTGCCTGTGACGGATCTGAAAATTCAAAACAACGACCTGGTTGCTTCGACCGCGGGCCGTTCGTTCTGGATCCTCGACGACCTCGGGCCAATCCAGGAATCCATGGGGCAATTTGCCGGAACTAAAGCCAAACTTTTCAGCACCCAGCCAACGGTGCGCGTGGGAGGAGGAGGGTTTGGGCGCCCGGCTTCCGGCGTGGGCCAAAACCCTCCCTCTGGAATCGTCCTTCGGTATTATCTGAAGGAAAAAGCGGACACCAACCTGCTTAAAATCGACATCCTGGATGCCGGCGGAAAAACGATCCGCAGCTTCACCAACAAAAAAGACGAAGCCTTCCAGGCATATCCCGGCGGGCCGCCCGCTCCGGCGCTGCTTCCGGCCAATGCTGGCATCAACCAGTTCGTCTGGGACCTCAGAACCGAAACCTCTCCCGGCGTTACCGGAGTGTTCGTCTATGGCGACCACCGGGGGTACCAGGTAGCGCCCGGCGCCTACCGCATCCGTCTGCATTATCAAGGCGAAACGATGGAAACCGCGGCCGAATTAAGGTCCGACCCCCGCACCACGAGCTCCAAAGCCGACTGGGACGCCCAACAAGCCCTACTGGACCGGATCAGCGCAAACATCAAAGCCATTCACGAGTCTGTCAATGCTATGCGGAAGGTGAAAAAGCAAATCGAAACCTACAACGAATCCATGAAGGGAATTCCCGGTTTCGAGGAATTGGTCTCAATGGGTAAGGATCTCGTCAGCAAAATCGACGCGTGGGAATCCAACCTCATCGAAGCCCGCTCAAAAAACGGCCAGGACGTAATCAACTGGCCTAACCGCCTAAACGCCGACTTTTTCGACCTGAGGAGTTCCCTCGACACCCAGGACCCCCGAATCACTCAAGGCATCCGCGACCGCATGGCCGATCTGGAAGCCGAATGGACCAAACAGAAAAACACGCTGGCTGAATTGAAATCCAAAGACATGGCTGCGTTCAACCAGGCGTTCAAAGCGAAGAACATTCCGGCTCTGATCGTGCTGGAAAGACCGTGATTAGACGTTAGACCTTAGACGTTAGAAGTTAGAGCGGGGGTTCATGCATGGCATGAACCCCCGCTTTATTGGGCGCGAGGCGTTGCCACCCCACTAATTCACTTTAACCAAAACCCCGTTCCGGTCCTCCACAATAAACGCACCGGCGAACCCGGCCTGGCGGGCTTGCGGGAGGGCATTTCGGGCATTCTGAAGGGTGGTGAAACCTCCGATCAGCTTCAGAGTAAGGGTTCCTTTTTTGCGGTCGACGATCGGCCCGATCAAGCTGGCCCGGGATCCGTTGAAGTTGGCCGGGTTGCTGTACGCGCCAAGCTGGATCAGGTATTGGCCGGAAGTTCCCGGCCCCGGTTGAGGCTGAGGTTGAGGCTGAGGTTGGGGAGTTGGCGTCGGGCCGGTTCCCTGTTCTACGACGATAAACGCCGACCCATAGCCGAGTTTTTTCACACTGGGCAATTGGCGCTGGGCCTCTTCTCTGGTCAGGAAAGAGCCGACCCGCACTTTGTAAATCCCATTCTCAAAGAACGTGTATACGGTGCCGTAGGGATTGAGTTTGGCGAACAGGCCCAAATCGGGGTTTTTGCTCATAGCGCTAACCTGAATAGCAAACCCCTGGCGGTCTGGGGTTGGCGTTGGGCCGGGGTCCGGACCTGGAGTTGGTTCGTCGAAAGTAACCAAAGGCGTCGATCCCAGAATATTCCGGTTAAAGCCGTCGAACGTATTTACATTCCGGCTCAATTCGCGATATCCCTGGGCCGAGTAGCTCAAAAGATAGGTGGTATTCGGGCTTAACGACAAGAAGTACTGGCCGCTGCGGTCGGAATACACTTTGGCCGTGCTTCCCGTATTCAGATTCCGAACGGAGATCACCACTCCCGACAAAGGCTGGCCGGTCCTGCTGCTGATAACATTGCCGTAGTACTCTTCCCCTCTCCTGGTAAGGGCAACTTCCAATTCGCGCCCATTTTGTAGGGTTGCATCGCTCAGTTGAACGCGACTTTCAAGGTAACCGTCTTTGGAAATTACAATTTCGCAATTCATTCCCGAAGCAAACGGAAGAGGATAAATGCCCTGGGCGTCTGCATTTACGGCATTGCGGTAACCGCCGGAACTACAAGCCGACAAATCGATCAATGCTCCCGGAACAGGCGAACCATCGGAGGCGTTGACGATCTTCAGCACCAGGTTCTCATTGGCCTTGCTTACCCGGTATAAATCTTCAGCCCCCCTACCTCCGGGGCGGTTGGACACCAAGAAGCCGTAATTGCGGAAAGAATCAAAGATAAACCCGTAATCATCGCGGGAAGAGTTCAACGGCTGGCCGACATTGGACACTTTGGCCCAACGCCCCTCGCTTTGTTCAGCTAAAAAAATATCCAGGCCTCCAAATCCCGAATGCCAATCGGAGGAGAAATACAGGTTCGTCCCATCGAAAAATGGGCTCAGCTCATTCCCGGGAGTATTCACCACGGGGCCCAGGTTGATAGGGCGAGTCCAGGTGTTGCCTTCCCTATACGAAATATACAGATCGAATCCGCCATAGCCCTCCTGCCGGTCGCTGGCAAAAAATAAAGCCGACCCGTCGGCGGTAAAGAAGGGATATCCCGTCTTTCCCCCTGTATTGTGCGGGAATGGCCGTTCGTTGATCCAGGACCCTTCGGCATTGACTTCGGCAAGGTAGATATTCAGTTCTGCCCCGGAAGCAGGGATCTGGCGTACCCCACTGACGAAGTTATTCCGGGTGTACGCCACAAATCGGCCGTCGGAGGTAAAGGAAGCGGGGCCTTCCCCGATCTGCTGGTTTTGATATTTTAGCATAGCGGGCGGCTGAAGAAAACCATCCAATCCCAGCCGGGCAATAAAAAGCTGGCTTCTCGAAATGCCGTCCCATCCGGATGTTGGCCGCTGGATATCCGTCCGAGAGGAAGCGAAAACGATCTGATCGCCCAGATATGCCGGGCCAAAATCGGCGGCAGTGGAATTGACCCGCTCTTCAACCACGGAATACTCCCCGGTTTGGGCTGACTGGAACCGCGCAAAATCACAGGATTGCGCAAACTGGTTCCCTATGCTTGGGTCGGTTCGGGCATATTGCAGGTAATAGTTTTTGGCTTCTTCGTAACGTCCAAGTGCTTTCAGGACATGCCCATAAGCCAGCAACGCTTTGGGCTCCACATTGCGCTGGCGAACCAGCTTGGTATAATTTTCCGCGGCCTCCTCCATCTGGTTGAGGTTCCAATAGCAATCGGCAATCCTGGCCAGCGCTTCCGGCTCGTCCGCTTTGCGTTCCAGTACCTGAAGATACGTCTCAATGGCTTGAGTATACGCTTTTAACTCGTATTGGTCGTTCGCCCTTCGAAGCAGGGAGCGGTAAGTTTGGGCAAATGCCGGCATGCTTAAACAGATCAGTGAAAGGATCAGCAGGTTTTTTTTAATAGACAGCATAGTGGTGTTTTTAGACGTTAGGCGTTAGACGTTGGAAGTTGGAAGCGGGACGTTGGCTACTATTGGAACAGTTTCCAATGGGGGTGTGCCTTTCCCGCAAAAAGGCAGGTTCAACTCTTTCAACCCCTCGCGTCTGACAGCCAACGTCTGACATCTAACGTCTAACATGATCAAATATACAATTTCCGGGCAATCAGAGGAAGCGCAACGCCCGAAATTCGGAGACCCTCGAAAGGATTAATATTTAGGACAGCGCACCGGATGCCGTTCTTTGGCGGGATGGAAATACGTAAGCGCCACCTCGAAAGCGCCCCGGCTGTAATTAGAACGGCGGAGCGGGGAAGCTGTAACATCGTAGCTGAACCCGAGGTTCCAGCGTTCCAACTCAAAAATGGCGGTAAAAATGAAGGCATCCAAGCCGAGATCCGGTCCTGAATTGGCTGCCTGGTTGCTAAGGTGGGCCCATAGCCCTGCCCGGAGCGCAAGTTCTTTCCACTCCCGGTTGGTATAGCGCAAGTTGCCTCCTCCTGTAATGCTGAAAGACGGCCCCTGGCGCATGACGATAGCCCCGGGCAACAGGGACAGCTGTTTGGTAAACGGCACTTCGCCTCCGGCGTGGACCGTCCACCGGCGGTAAAGACGCGAGCCGGGTTCATTTAAAAAAGAAACCCTGGGTTCGGCAATGTGGTGCATAGCGGCGCCTAGGAAAAAGCTTTGGTTATCATCCCAAACCCCGTACCACATGATCCCTGCATGAAGATCCGGCAGGATATTGCTGCGACTGGCGGCAAAAGCTTCCCCCGAAGGCGCTGAAAAATCCACGTCGTTATCTGCCGCATTGTATTGATTGGAAAACCAAAGCCGGTTAAAACCCAGACTGTGCTGCCCAACCGATCCCTGGAGGCCTGCCGCCAGAAATTGTTGAGGGGAACGCCCTTTACCTTCGGTCATTTGCTTTATCAAAGAAGCGCTGAGCGACGCCTGAGTACGAAGGTATTGGGCAGTCCCGGCCTCATCCTGCAGGGCGCTTCCTGCCAGAGAAAGATAATCCTGCCTGGTCACTCTGAAGCGGTGTTCGTAACTGGCCGCGTAGGTCCGGAAGGGCCGGTCCGACAACAAGGTTGGATACAGGACCCGGTAATTGACCGCCGCGCGGAATCGGCCTTCAAAAACGCCGTTAAAGGCTGGGTTCACCTGCAGCGGGGCCGCGTAAAACTGGGCGAACCGGGGGTCCTGCGCGATTAGGCTGGCGTATCCTGCACACAAAAAAACCAGCATTATGCCTGTCGATCTGCGCATGTAGGGGGTTGGTTGAGTTGTTAATGAAACCGGCATCTGCCTCACCGGATTAATGTCGTTTGGCCTCTTTTCACCTCCTGGTATCCGTCAATATATTCTGCTTCCAGATACCAGACGTACACACCGGGGTTCACCGGTCGGTTACGAAACACCCCATCCCATCCCATAGCCGGATCGTTGACTACAAAACCGGATTGCTCGTACACCAGCTCTCCCCACCGGTCAAATACTTGAAAGCGAAGGATGCGTGTTCCGTTGAGCCCATGCACCAGCAAAAGGTCGTTTTGCCCATCGCCATTGGGCGTAAACCCGGTAGGCACCCAGATGTCTCTGTCTTTGCGCACGTTTACCGTCACCCGGTCATTTGCCTCACACCCAGCAGTGTCTATCGCGTTTAGTTCGTACGAGATAGCGTTTTGGGTGGTTACGACGGTTTTTTCGCAATCCGTACAACTTAGGGTGCCTTCATAAGGCGCGAGCCAGGTAAACTTCACCGCTCCCTGCTGGCCGGTTGCTGTCGCCGTCAGGGTAAGGGTATCGCCCAGTTTGATGGTATACTCATCCAAACCGGCGTCCACTTCAAACGGAACGGGCTCCCGAACTACAACGCGGTCAAAGACCTGGCATCCGTTGGCATCCCGGACAGTAATGTCGTAATTTCCTGCCTTAAGTCCGATCAAGGTCGGGGTCTGGCGAAAATTCTTTCCGTCGAGGCTATAGGAATAAGGAGGTCTTCCCCCGGCAGCATCAATGAGTACGACGCCGTCTCTTCCGCCATGGCAGGTTACATCCCGGCTGTCCAGTACGGCAGATAAGCTGGAATTGGATTTTAATTCTGCGGACCCGGAACCTGTACAGCCTTTGGAGTCCGTCAAAGTGACCTGATAAAGCCCCGTCCCTAATCCTGTTCGCTGAAAGCCTTTGCCTCCGTCCGACCATTGTATTTGGTAGCCCGGCGTTCCTCCGGTGGCGATTACCTGAAGGGCGCCGGTAGCGTCGCCAAAACAGCGGTTATTGCTGATCACAAACTGCACCCCAACAGGGGCGGGTTGCAAAACATCTGCCTCTCCTGTAGCGAAGCAACCAAACTCGTCGGTGACGGTCACCCGGTATTTCCCTGCGGGCAAGTTGGAAATGGACGATTGATCGGCAGGACCGAGAGGGACGTCCCAACGATAGGAAAAAAGGCGGGTGTCTGCGTCTATTGAAATTACGGAAGCAGTCCCATCAGAACCGCCGTTGCAGCGTACATCCGTTTTTCCCATGGTAATTTGAACAGGCCGCGGCTGCCTCAAATAGCGGCTTTCCACCCCTACGCAGCCGCCCGGATCCACCACCGTAACGCTATAGGTCATATCGCCTTTTAGGTTGGCAATGCTCGGTCCGGTAGCGCCGGTACTCCAGAAAAAGGAATACTGGCTGAGGTTGGCGTTGGGCCTGCCTCCGATGAAATTAATCCCTATGGCCCCATTACTTGCGCCGAAGCAAAACGGCGCGTTCACGATCATATTGGGGTCCAAATCGGGTAAATCCTTCAACTTGAGGGAGGTATCCTGCATACATCCGTTGGCATCCGTTACGGTTACTTGATAGACTATTGAATCAAGACCGGTAACCGATGCACCCGACGCGCCATGGCTCCATGAAAAACTGTAAGAAGCTGAATTCCCTCCCTGAACGGTAGCCCGTGCGCTGTTTTTCTTTTCTCCAAAACATCCCATGGCGGTTTGTTCAGCTCGAATGGTCAAAAATTCAGCCGGTTCGGTAATGGTATTTTGGGAAAAGGCCATGCAGCCATTGCGGTCGGTGACGGTAAGGGCGAATTGCCCGGCAGGAAGCGCCTTCAACGTGTCTTCTGTCTGGCCGGTGTTCCAGGTCAATTGATAAGGCGCCGTCCCGCCTGAAAGCAAAGCGGTCATCTGTCCATCGGCCCCTCCCCTGCACTTGACCGGACTCGGGGCCAGCGTAACCTGAAGTGGAGCTGGTTCGGGAATCAAAGTATCGACCGTAATACGGCATTGTTTGGCATCCGTAACCTGTACCTGTATTCTGCCTCCCGGGAGCATGGTTGCCATTGGACCTACCTGGGCCAACGGATCCGACCAAAGGTATTGGTAGGGGCCTGTCCCCCCGCTAATCCCAATTACCGCTTCTCCCGAACTCCTCCCATAACAATCGACGGACACAACAGCAAACGAATCCAGGCGCAAAGGCGAAGGCGCGGATAAATCGGCGCATTGGGTCACCTGGCATCCCAAGGAATCCGTTACCGTCAGGCAATAGCTCCCGGCAGCCAGGCCGACCAGGGTATCCCTTCCGGCTCCGCTACTCCAGGAAAACACCCTCGGTCCCGAACCGCCCTGTATGGCGGCGGTCACGCGCCCATCCGCACTACCCGCGCAAGATGGATCTTGGGGGGACAAAGTCAGAACCAGTTTATCCGGCGATGCCAGAACAACCGAGTCCTGGAAGATGCAACCTGAACTGTCGCGCAGGGTAACGGTATACGTACCGGAAACCAGACCGGACGCCTGATTTCCGGTAGCTCCATGACTCCAGGCATAGGTATAGGCTCCGGACCCGCCAAATCCATCCGCCTGAATACGCCCGTCGGCGTCTCCAAAACAACGTATGGGTTGTACGATCTGCAGGGTGGCGTAAAGCGAGTCTGGTTGTTCGATCTCAGCTTGCAAGGTATCCGTACAAGCATTTTGATCTCTGACGATCACATAATGGGATCCTGGAGGTAAGCCGGAGAAGTTGCCGGAATCCTGAAAAACGCCCATTCCGTCTAACTGGTACTGATAAGGAGCCGCCCCGTTCATTCCTTCAACTTCGATGCGCCCTTCTGCATCCCCGTAGCAAGGGACTGGGCTAAGTGCCGTCAGGCGGCTATCGATCGTACAGCCCTGGAAAACGCATCCCGACGATCCCGTTTTTGCCCCACAGAATAAACTGCCCGAAGCCACCCCCGCCTGAATAACCAAGGAAAGGGAATCTCCTGCCTGGAACCTCCTGCCGGGCAGAAACAAGGTATCCGATGCCGGAAGGGTAAAGAAACTATCTATCCCATTGACCTGAAAAATAAGGTCGTATGACCCGGCGCCAGGTACGGCGTTCCAGGAGAAGGAGGCATTACCGCTGCGGTCAAAGCTGCAAACCACCTTTGGGGCCGCCAGGCTGTCTAATAAAGTAATGGCAAACGTATCCCTTACCTCACACCCTTTGAGGTCGGAAACAATCACCTGTTGTTGTGTCGAAACACCCGGGCGGATTATGGGGTCGGGGCAATCGGCACAGGATAACCCGGCAGTGGGGGTCCAGGAGTAAGAGAGGGCATTTTGCGCTTTAAAAGATATATTCCAGGATTCAACCCGCCCAAATTGGAGCAGATCAAACCCATCGGAAACTACCAATGTCCAATCGCCATTGACCTGAGCACCCTGGAGGGTAGTCCAGTCGCCTTCCGGCTGGAAAAAGCCGTTAAACGGCGCGGCGCCTGTGGTGATCGGGGTGGCCGAAGCAGGGGAAAAACAAGTGTTCTCGTAATCGTCAAATCCTTCGCCATTACCCGTGGTGAGTTCCAGCAATTCGCCGGAAGGCGCCCGCAGGAACACGTCCAGATCTTCGTCCCAATCAGTCCGGATCGTTATGCAGACGCGGTCGATCTGGTTAAGAGGATCGGCGAGCGTTTGGAGCGGCATAGCCTGAACGGGCAGAACCGCTCCATAGGGATTTGATGGCGGATGATTGGCGAATCCGAACCGGTACTGGGGGTTAGCTTTAAAGACAAACAGGCTGTCGGCACGGGGTGCGATCTCCGCATTGATCTGAATGCTATCCCCGGCGCAAAGGGCCACATCGGCCAGAGGAGGCAACGCGGGAAGACAGTCCGGGCAAAAGGGGCTCCCCAGCGGACGAACATCCACGCTCAAGGTAGTATCCGTTATACAATTAAAGGAATCGGTAGCCAGCAACAACAAGCTCAGCCGTCCGGCCGTATCCGGAACCACGCCAATGGAATCCTTATTTTGGTAGATCATTCCCGGCTGGAATCGCCAGTGGAGTTCCGTCAGGGGCGGGCGCAGGATTGCTCCTTCTGGAAGTGCCGCCTGTCCAGGCAGTACGCTGATGGTTTTGGATATATCCACATCGCCCGCCGCTCCATTCCACCGCAAGGTATCGCCCAGGCACAGCGGTTGTAAGAAAGCCGGATTGGGAATAAACTCCGGTCTGGGCGCCACATAGGTTTGAGCAACCAGATGCGTGTACTGGCATCCGCGAACATCGGAAAGGGTCAGGTAAAGCGGGTATGTTCCGGGAGCAGGATAGGTATACCGCAAAGTAGGTCCCCGCATGCGGTTTCCGTCTCCCAAGCTCCAGGAAAACTCAATGCTTCCATCGGATTGCGTGTATTGTATATTATTCTGTGGGAAAACCCCGCTTACTTCCGCGTACAGGGGCGCGTTCAGACAGAGTAGAAACCGGGAGCTATCCAGCGGATCCCGGACGGAAGCCAGCGAATCGATAGCATATTCAATTTCCTGGCAAGCTGCGCCACAAGACAACTCCGCATCCCAGCCTGCGCCCTGGCCTGAGCCGTCCGACACGAAGCGCACCGTCAGACAGCCGCCCGGGTTGGCGGCAGAAGCTTGTACCTGGAAAGTATCCCGCCGGCCCTGGCCCAAACAAGCCAGCAGGGCGGCCGTAGTATCCTGGCCATCGTAAACGCAAAGTTGGTCTCCCGGACCCAACTCCATATAAACAAAGCGCAGCCGCACGTGAGAGGCCGCACCGTCGGGGCAAAAGCGGGCCACCCATCTCTCGTTGGCTCGGTAGGCGCCCGCACTCCCACCGGAATCCTGAAACCTTCCCGCGCAGAATTGGAACGAGGTGTCGGTTACAGGGATTAATTGAGCCAAGAGGGGCAAACGCCCCAAAAGGATGAATACCGTTAACGCAAGTAAGCTACGCTCAAATTTCATCGAAAGGCCTTTCGGGTATTAAGTTTTTGAGATCCGGGTTACCCTTGAAAACGGATAAACCCCATTTCAGCTTATAACGGGCAAATCGTTTCTTTAACATACAAGATGGTAAAAAACGCTTTTTCCGCGGTCTCTCCTGGCTTTATGCCCTGTAAAATTAACAAAATTCGTACCTTTAAATCACAATCAAACCCAAACAACGATGAACCTATTGGACGGAAAATTTCTGGCGCAACAAATCAAAGACGAGCTCAAGGCCGCAGTCGAAAGCATAAAAGCTCAGGGCGGCAAAATACCCCACCTGGCCGCTGTGCTGGTCGGCGACGACCCCGCCAGTCAGGCATACGTACGCAATAAAGTGCGCTCCTGCGAAGAAGTAGGATTTGGCTCAACCCTGATCCGCAAAGACGCCGGCACAACTGAGGCTGAACTCCTGGGTATCGTTGCCCAGCTCAACGCCGACCCCGAGATCGACGGCTTCATCGTACAACTCCCCCTGCCCAAACATATCGACGAGAACAAAGTTACGCTTGCCATTGACCCCCGCAAGGACGTCGACGGGTTCCATCCCGTCAACTTTGGCCGCATGGCCCAAGGACTGCCTGCATACTTGCCCGCCACGCCTTCAGGCATCCTGGAAATGCTGCGCCGTTATGACATACCCACTCAGGGCAAGGAAGTGGTAGTGATCGGCCGAAGCAATATCGTCGGCACCCCAATGAGTATTTTGCTTTCGCGCAAAGGCAATCCAGGCGACGCCACCGTCACTATTTGCCATAGCCGCACCCGCGACCTCGCCGAACACGCCCGCCGCGCCGACATCCTGATCGTCGCCATCGGCCGCGCCGAAATGGTCACAGCCGAAATGGTCAAGCCCGGCGCCGTAGTGATCGACGTTGGCATGAACCGCGTCGACGACCCTTCCCTTCCCAAAGGCTACCGCCTCACCGGCGACGTTGACTTCGACAGCGTAGCGCCCAAAGCATCGTGGATTACCCCTGTACCTGGAGGCGTAGGACAACTTACGGTTATGGCCTTGCTGATGAATACGCTGAAAGCGGCCAAGAGGGAAATATTTGGCTAATGTCCTTTTATTATTTTAATAGACTTGTTGCGTTGGCTCTGGAAAATAGCAAATTAGCATTAGTAGACAGAAAACCCCACTGATTATCATTGCAAAAGCCTATATAGTAAAAATTACCTATCATTGCGCGGGCTTGGGATCAACTCTTTCCCGGGTCCTTATGTTTTGCATGGTTTAAAAGTAAAACAAACATGAGCGGCAAGCAAGGGCTTAAGAACATCACCCGGCAGATGGCGGACTACCTGAACCATATTGATCCCGCCGATTACTGCCAACCGCTGGAGGTGCTTTCCGGATCTTCCATAGGCCAGCATTTCCGGCATATTTTCGATTTTTATCACTGCCTGGCTAAAGGCGCCCCACAAACCCTGGTCGATTACGCAGACCGCGAGCGGGATCCGAGGGTGGAGTCCGATCCTGTTTTCGCAGCCCAGGCGCTGAACGAAGCGATGGAACGAATCGATCGTATTGCAGAAGATCAGCCCATCCGGATGCGGGCGGATTTCATGCACCTCAGCGAAGCAGAACGGCCTGTTTACGCGTCTTCCCTGGGCAGAGAGCTTACCTTTATTCACGATCATGCCGTTCACCATCTGGCCCTGATCAAGATTGGTTTTCATGCTCAATGTCCCGGATTACTCACCGACCCAAACTTTGGGGTGGCGCCTTCTACCGTGCGGTATCGCGAAGAGCGTCCTATTGAAACACCCGGATAATGGCCTGGCGTTACGATTTTACCCTTCCCACTGAACAAGCGGAAATCCTGCTGGCCTGGCTGGGCGACCTGCCGTTCTACGCGTTTGAAGAAACCGAAACCGGTATTTCCGCCTATGCCGGGGAATCAGGCGGTACGGCCGATTTGGAAGCACAACTTGTGTTGCTCGCCGAAACCATTCCTTTTGTGTTTACCCGCAACGCCCTGGAAGAGCAAAACTGGAACGCACTGTGGGAAAGCCGCTTCCACCCGGTGCGCGTAGGCGATTTTTGCGGGATTCGCGCTGAATTTCATCCGCCGTTTGAGGGGGTTTTGCACGATCTGGTAATACAGCCTAAAATGGCCTTTGGAACCGGGCATCACGAAACCACCTTCATGATGGTTCGCTTGATGGAAACCTTGCCGTTCAACGGCAGGCGGGTACTGGATTTCGGTTGCGGCACCGGAATTCTGGGGATTCTGGCCGCACAGAGAGGCGCTGCATGGGTAGACGCCGTGGATATTGAGGCCCCCGCTGTGGAAAACACGGAAGAAAACGCCTTGCGAAACGGCGTTTCCGCTCAAATTGCCGTTTTTCACGGCGATTTGAATGCACTACCTGATGCTTCCTACCAGATCATCCTGGCGAACATCAACAGGAATGTAATACTGGACGCCCTTCCTGCGTTAAAACACAAATTGGATCGCGGTGGAACCTTACTCATTTCCGGAATACTCTCTTCCGACCGCGAGATGGTCTTCACAGCAACCGAACGCAACGGTTTTCAACTGATTTCTCAAGAAATGCGGGGCGATTGGCTCGCGGCCAGGTTGGAGCGGGCTTAACTCCCGGCTGACGTCAATAAACAGCTATGCGTATTCCTCTGTTCCGCCTCTTGGCCGTTATCGCCCTGGCTGCCCTATCCTTCACCGGCAAGAGCCAATCGATCGATTCCTTCCCGGAAAACCCCATAGAGTTTGCCAATGTACTCGGGGCATTCCTTACAGCCAACAAAAGCGAGGAAATCGAAAAAGTTTTTAAAGCGGTTGAACCCTCGCTGCGGTCCGCCGCTTATTCCGAGCAGGAATTTGCGCTTATCCGCCAATTATGCAATCAAATGAAAGCCCGGCGGCTTACGCCAAATCCGCATTTCAAACGCTATCTGGAACTTTTACCGCTGGCCAAACAAGCTTCCCCCTCCCCTACCGCATTTCAGGAATGGCACCAGGTACTCATTTTCCTGGTGAGCCCTTCGAACGGCCGGACAGTCAACGATTTCAGCAATTTTCTAACTTTTTCCTCTGATCTATTTGAAAAACAATCACTTAGATCTTCCGAAGGAGGCGGCGTAACCTGGCGAATGGATCCCCCTTCCTGGAAGATCGCTTTGGAAAACGGAGAACCGGCCCTTCTCTCCGAAAAAACCAACCTGATCGGCCAGCGGCTTAAAGACTCCATCCGGATCAGCGAAACCCAGGGAAAATATTATCCGCTGGAATACGTCTGGAAAGGCCAGGGAGGAAAGGTATCCTGGGAGCGCATTGGACTTCCCGCAGAGGTGCAGGTACAATTAGACACCTATACCCTGGACTCGCGGAAAGGGATTTACTCGGCCGATCAGGCCCTGCTGTCCTACCCTTTATTTTTGGGGCAAAAAAAGATCAAAGGCGTTTTCTCCGACAAAATATCCCTTGACAATGCTGGGAACGAAGGCTTCTACCCCAGATTCGAGTCGCTGACCGAACGGGTGGAAATCAAAGAGTTCGGGGAAGGAATCCGTTATACCGGCGGGTTCCGCCTGGAGGGAAAAACGGTTTATGGCGTTGGCGCTCAGGGCAACAAACCCCAACTGGAAATCTACAACCGAAGCGGCGCCAGGGTTTTTAAAGGAGTTTCCAGCCGGTTTACGATCAAGCAGGGCGAACAACTTTCCGGCGAGCAGGTCGAAGCCGTTTTCTATAGCCAGGGCGACTCCATCTACCACCCTTCGGTTAACATCCGTTTTACAGTTTCGACCAAAGAGCTGCGCCTCTACCGGGGGGAATTGGGGAGCAGCCGCATCCCCTTCTTCAGTTCGGTGCATCAGGTCAACATTGAAGCGGAAGAAATTATCGCTTACCTCAACGCCGATTCGGTCCTTATCGGAAAGCCCACCGTGAGTATCGCCCAGAAAGGCCCCGTGCTTTTCGAATCCCTGAACTTTTACCAACAAAAAGAATTCGAAGCGTTTCAGGGAATCTCTTCCGTCAATCCGCTTGCACTGATCAAAGTGACCGCTGAAAAGACAGGAACCAGGGTACTGGAAGCCGAAGTCATTGCCAAAAACCTGAACTCCAAATATACCGCCCAAAGCATTGCCAAACTGCTATACGACCTGGCGGCTAAGGGATTTATCAACTACGACAGCGATAAGCAACTCGTAGAAGTAAAGGACAAAGTGTTCAACTACGTCGACGCTTCCCGTAACCGGATCGATTACGACGCATTGCGGCTGGTTTCCGCCACAGATCAAACCAACGCTATTTTCAATCTGAGAAACAAAACCATTAATATAAAGGGGGTTAAGTGGATTCCGTTCAGCACCAGGCAAAAGGTGGCAATGATCCCCGACTCCAACGAGGTCGTCTTGCGCGAAAACCGCAACCTGGATTTTAGCGGCGTCCTCCAGGCCGGTTTTTCCGAGATCAGGGGCAAAAACTTCCGGTTTAATTACCAGGGGTTCCAAATTCAGGCCGACTCCATTGACCGGTTTCGCCTTTTCGCGCCGGATATACGCCCCAGCGAAAACCCGGAAATTCAACCTTTTGCGCTGGGGTCGGATATCGAACGGTTCAGCGGCGCCCTTCTGATAGACGCAGAGAACAACAAAAGCGGCAAAGAAGATATCCCGCTGTTCCCTTCCATGAACAGCAAAGGAAAAAGCTACGTCTTCTACGACGGGGAATTTGCCAAAGACACCGTATACAAACGCAAGGACTTTTTCTTTGAGCTGGAGCCTTTCCATTTGAACCAACTGGACAATTACGTTAAAGAAGAACTCGCTTTTCCCGGCAAACTGGTCTCTTCCCGGATCTTTCCTGATATTAAAGAAACCCTCAAAGTTCGCGAGGACCGGTCCCTCGGGTTCATCCACTCCACTCCGGCGGCCGGATATCCGGTCTATCAGAAAAAAGGTGTCTTCTCCGGCAAAATCGATCTGACCAACCGGGGGCTTTGGGGCAAGGGAGCGCTTCAATTCTTGGGCGCACGCATCGAATCGGAGGATTTCATCTTCCGCCCCCTGGCCGCAACCGGAAGCGCTAAGGAATTTGCCCTGAAGGAAGTCCGCGACAAACAGCCCGTTCCGCAGGTTAATGGCGCCGATGTGCAGATCGACTGGCGCCCCTATGCCGACAGCATGTACGTCTCTACCGCTTCCAAAGCGTTCGACCTCTTCCAGCAAGGCGAACACACCCTTTCCGGAAGGCTGATCCTTACCCCCGGTGGACTTAAAGGGGAAGGCACGCTCGACTGGCCCCAGGCCGCCATCTCTTCTCCCCAATTTTCTTTCGGCGCTTTTTCCGTTAACGCCGACACGATGAGCCTCCAGATCAAAGCCCTGGACAAAGGGGCTATCGCAATCCAAACCGACAGCATCCGGGGTAATATCGACTTTGAAAAGAAAAAAGCAACCTTCCGAACCAACCAGGCTTTCCTCAAAACCGGGTTACCGTTCAACCAGTACGAAACATCCATGAACGAATTCGACTGGGATATGTCTAAAGAAACCGTCGCCTTTAAATCCGATATCACAAACTTTGGAACCTTTACCTCCTCCCATCCCGATCAGGACACCCTGACGTTTCAGGGACGGACGGCGTTCTACGATCTGAAAACGTATCTGTTGCAAATTGGAGAGGTTCCTTTCATCAAATCGGCCGACGCCTTCATCTACCCGGATAGCGGAAAGGTGGAAATTCAACCCGGCGGCGCCATGACCAAACTCGAGAACGCCCTCATCGTATGCGACACGATTACCAAAAACCATAAAATTAACCGGGCCAGCGTCCAGATCCTTGGCCGGAAGGAATATCGCGCCAGCGGGTTTTACGAGTTCAATGTAGACGGCAAAAAACAGGAAATTGCCTTCACCGACATCCGGGGTACCCGCGTTGGCAAAGGCGCCATGAGCCAGAAAGCTACCGCTACCCTGGCGGAGGGGCAAGTTACCCAGGAAGATAGTTTTCTGATAGACACAAAAACGTCTTTTTATGGCCAAATCAGCCTGGGCTCAGAATCCGTAAACCTGAAATTTGACGGGTTTGCGCGGCTTGAATCAGAAAAATTACCCGAGCGCAACTGGTTTAACATCAATACCCAATCGGATAAAAGCAACCTGGCTATTCCCTATGCTACCCCCAAAACCGAAGAAGGAATACCTCTGGAGACCGGCTTGTTTTTGAGTAAAGAAATCGCTGCGGTGTACCCCCGGGTGATGATGCCCCTTTATTTCCGCAAAGACCGTCCCGTCTTCCCGGCAAAAGGCGTATTCCGGTACGAAAAGACCAAGGACCAATTCATCTTTGGAGACTCTTCCAAGGTGTTGCGCCAAGGACCCACCGGAAACCAGCTGGTTTTCCATTCCAAATCCGGGCGCCTCGATGCCGAGGGTAAATTCAATCTGGGCTCCGGATTGAAATACTACCGGATCGACGCGGCAGGCACGGCTTCCACACAATTTCTCGATGTGCCGGACAGCCTCCAGGCGCAAACGCCACCTGCTCCGACCGATTTCGACCTGATTGCAGGACTTACCTTCACTGCGCCCGAGAAGCTGCTCCGGATCATGCAGAACGAAATTGCATCGGCGAGTTTCGGGGCCGGTCCTATCCCCTACCTGACAAATATCGATTATTATAAAAAAGGGTTTCAGGAGATCATGGCCCCATCCAAAGAACTCCAGGAAGCGCTCGACGGCCTAAGTACGGGGGTTCTTGGCTTGCCAAAGAAAGACAACCCATTTACTCTGCTGTTCAGCGGACTCAAAATGCGTTGGGACATGGATTACCAGTCCCTCGTCAGCCGCACACCGGAAGCCGGGCTTGTCAGCATCCTGGGCGACCCCGTCAACCAGAAAGTGACATGTTATGCCGAATTCAAAATGCCGTCCAACGACGACGACAGGGTGTATTTCTATCTGAAACTGCCCAACGAAATCTACTATTACTACGGCTACCGGAACGGCATTCTGGAGATCAACTCCAACGACAACCGGTTTATGGATGAAGCATCCAAAATGAAGAGTGCGGAGCTCGTAACCAAAACCCCTGACGGAGAAACCTATGAGATCCAGATTGTAGATGCCAGCCGGGCGCAAATGTTCCTGCGTCGGGCTCAGGCTGCAGGGAAATAAAGGCGCCTATTTTCCGGTGTAATTGAACGGAGAGATCGCTTTGAGCCGGTCTTTGGTTTTCTGCGAAACGCCAAGTTCGTCAATAAACCCGTGGATTTCGCGCATAGATACCGATGCCTTGCCCCTGGTCAGGTTTTTCAATGCTTCATATGGCTCGGGGTAGCCTTCGCAACGCAGGATGGTTTGAATCCCTTCCGCCACAACCATCCAGTTCGATTCGAGGTCTTCCTCCAGCTTCGGTTTGTTCAGAATCAATTTATCCAGGCCCTTAAGGATGGACTTCAATGCGATAAGCGTGTGGCCAAAAGGCACGCCAAGGTTACGCAAAACCGTGCTGTCGGTAAGGTCTCGTTGAAGACGGGACACAGGCAGTTTTTCAGCTAAATGGCCAAGAAGGGCATTTGCCAGCCCAAGATTTCCTTCGCCATTCTCAAAATCAATGGGGTTGACCTTGTGGGGCATTGCGGAAGAGCCAATTTCTCCGGCAATGGCGCGTTGTTTGAAATAGTCCATGGAAATATACGTCCACACATCCCGGCACAAATCGATCAGGATGGTATTCAACCGGATGAGGCTGTGGCATTGGGCGGCCAGGTGGTCGTAGGGTTCAATTTGGGTAGTTGGATACGTTCGTTCCAATCCCAAATAATCCGAAACAAAGCCATTTGAAAAACCATGCCAATCGATCTCCGGGTAAGCGACGGCATGGGCATTAAAATTGCCGGTAGCGCCACCGAATTTGGCCCGGTGGGGAATTCCTTTTAGTAACTCCATTTGCCCGCGAAGTCGCTGTGCGAATACCTGTATTTCCTTGCCCATGGTTGTAGGCGAAGCCGGTTGCCCATGCGTCCGGGCAAGCATGGGGATTCCCTCCCATTCGCGCGCCAGACCGGCCAGTTTCTCCCCTACTTTTCCAAGCAAGGGGTAATAGACGTTGTCCAGGGCATGACGGAAAGAAAGCGGAATGGCCGTGTTGTTGATATCCTGAGAAGTGAGTCCAAAATGGACAAACTCCAGATAAGGCGTCAGGCCGATGCCATGAAACTTGTCCTTCAAAAAATATTCTACCGCTTTGACATCGTGGTTGGTCGTCCGTTCTATTTCTTTGATTTGCGCGGCATCCTCCAGGGAGATCTGATTCGCCAGGCGTTCCAATTCCACCAGCGCTTCAAAAGGTACGGACTGCAACTCCGGTAGAGGTATCCGGCACAAGGCGATGAAATACTGGATTTCGACAAAAATCCGGTACCGGATCAAGGCAAACTCGGAGAAATAATCCTGCAGTTCGGCCGTTTGCCGGGCATACCGCCCATCGATAGGAGATATAGCAGTGAGCATGGTGAATATTTATCGAAGGTGAAACCGGTCTATGAGGGCGTCAAAATTGATATATTGCCGGACCAGTTCGATGGCGCGTCTGGATTTCCAGGGGGTCCGGTTGTTGATTTTGACTTCGATGCGGCTGATCTTAACCACCGAGCCGTAGGTATCCAGTGTAGTGGTGATTACCGGGACCTTGTGATTCAACAAATAAGGATTCGCCAGATCAGCCTGCTCAAACCATTTTGCCTGCCGGCCATCGCTCGTTACGATGACTCCGGAAAGCGGGCAATGGTCCACTCCTTTAATATTAGCCACCGACTCTACTTTTTCCACAGCTTGGTTCAAACGTTTGAAGCTGGTTACCAGCAGGATATTTTCAAACGTGTTGAACTCCTCAACATCTACCAAGGAACCGGCCACGATGTCTTCGACCTTGTTATTCATGGATTCTTCGTTGAACATCACTTTCCCATCCACCGCCTGCCGGATGGTTTCCATGATGGCCAGGGATAAAGAAGAATCATAAGGCAGCACACCGAGCAAGGGAAGACCCAAAGATTCCAGCCGGCGGGAGAGGAAATACTCGATCTCTTCCATCTTTTCCTGTTTCACCTTGTTTACAATGATTCCAAGAACAGGAACATTTTCCTCCCGGAAAAGCGCCGTGCACATGTTCAGCATATCGATGGTACTTCCTATGCCGCCTTCCACTACCATAATCACTCCTGCGTCCAGGATCCTCGCCACCCGGGCATTGGATAAGTTGACCACACTGCCGACTCCCGGATGCCCCGTGCCTTCATAAACCACTACATCGTATTGCCCTTCAAGCATCTGCCTGGAATACCTCAACCGGCGCTCAAAGTCGAAGCCGTCCGGGTTCTCTATAAACTCTTTGGTCACTCCCCGTCCGATAATAACCGGACTATGAACGTCGGGATCAATGTCAAATCCTATGACCTCCGAGAACAGGACGGCATCCTTATCTGCAATCATACCGTTGAAGTGCACTGATTTTTGGCCCACCGGCTTGCTGTAGCCAGTGGAGAAACCCTGCTCGACCAGGTTTGCCACAAGACCCAGCGTGCAGGTCGTTTTGCCAACATGCTGGCTCGACGCAGCGACATAAATATTTTTCATGCCTGTTGATTAATTCTGTATGCCAACATAACACAATGCCCTTTCAAATGCAAAGGCTTTTTTTCAAAAACCTTAACCCCGGAAAAAATCATGGATTTGAAGAAAAAAATCAATCCGCCATGCCGCGAAGCAAAATGATTTAGACAAAAAACTGATTTAAAGGATTTTAAACTCAATTTTATCTTGAGTGATCTAATTAAAAGCCGGGTACATCAATTTAAAGGCAGGTAGGCGCGCTTAGTCGAAAATGTTTACTTTTGCTGACGCTAGCGCCCGCCAGGAGGGCAAAACCCCCGACCCCATTGATTTTCGAACTAAATTAAAGGCAAATGCCCAAAAGCTTACTGATTGTAGAATCCCCGGCAAAAGCCAAAACGATTGAGAAGTACCTCGGAAGCGATTTCACCGTTAAATCAAGCTTTGGTCATATTCGGGACCTGGAGAAAGGCAATAATGCTATTGAGGTAAACAACCGGTTCAAACCAAAGTATACGGTTTCTCCGGAAAAAACAAAAGTGGTTCGCGAACTCAAAGACTGGGTCAAGAAGGTGGATGAAGTGTGGCTCGCCACCGACGAAGACCGGGAAGGAGAAGCCATTTCCTGGCACCTTTGCGAAGTGCTGGGTTTGGACCCGCAAACCACCAAACGCATCGTTTTTAGAGAAATCACGAAACCGGCTATAGAAAAAGCCATCAAAACGCCCCGCAAGGTCGATCTCAACCTCGTCAATGCCCAGCAGGCGCGCCGGGTATTGGACCGCCTGGTGGGTTATGAGCTTTCCGAAATCCTTTGGAAGAAAGTCAAAGGCCGGTTGTCGGCAGGCCGGGTGCAGTCTGTTGCCGTCAAACTGATCGTTGAAAGGGAGCGCGACATTACGAACTTCTCACCTGAAGCCTACTTTAAAATCGAAGCCCTGTTTCAGGTTAAAAATGGCCAGGGCCGCCTGACGCCTATCCGGGCCGAACTCCCCAAACGATACTCCGCAGAAGGAGACGCGGAAACATTCCTCAAAAAGTGCATCGGCGCTACCTACCGCATAGACCGCATCGAGATAAAGCCGGTAAAAAGGAAACCGGCCGCCCCGTTCACCACCTCTACCCTCCAGCAGGAAGCCAGCCGCAAACTCGGGTTTTCCGTCCAAAGAACCATGAATGTGGCCCAGCGTCTTTACGAAGCCGGGCACATCACCTACATGCGTACAGACTCTACCAATTTAAGCGAATTAGCTATACACAGCATTGCTGAAGCCATCGAAAAAAACTATGGCAAAGAGTATGTTCAGGTGCGGCGGTACAAAAGCAAAAGCGCTAATGCTCAGGAGGCGCACGAAGCCATACGCCCAACTTATATCCAGGTCCAAAACGCCAGCGGGCATCGCGACGAACAACGCCTTTACGAGCTGATTTGGAAACGGACCATCGCCTCCCAAATGGCAGAGGCAGTGCTCGAAAAAACGGTAGTCCAGATTGGTATCTCCACCATGCCGGGAACCCACCTGATTGCCGAAGGAGAGATCCTGAAATTCGACGGGTTTCTGAAGGTCTACCTTGAGTCCATCGACGACGAGGATGAAGAAGAAATCAAAGGCATGCTGCCTCCCCTGACCGTTGGCCAGGATCTTCCCTTTCAGGAAATGACAGCCACCGAACGCTTTTCCCGGCCTCCTGCAAGGTATACGGAAGCCGGACTGGTCAAAAAACTTGAAGAGCTTGGCATTGGGCGGCCATCTACCTATGCTCCAACCATCAGTAAAATTATGGAGGACGGAAGAGGTTATGTGGTCAAAGAAAGCCGGGAAGGCTTGCAGCGAACTTACCGGCTACTCCAACTCCGGGGAACTCAGATCGAAAAATCCACCGCGACAGAAACAACGGGCGCCGTTCAGAACCGGCTTTTTCCTACCGATATGGGTATTACAGTCAGCGATTTTCTCGATGCCCATTTCGAAAAGATCATGGATTACCAGTTTACCGCCGAAATCGAAAAGCTGTTCGACGACATCGCGGCCGGCGGAAGAGAATGGACCCAAATGCTGGAATCCTTTTATTGGCCTTTCCATGCAACCGTAGAACAAACCATGGAATCGGCCGAACGGCCGACCCGGGAACGGGTTTTGGGGCAAGACCCTGAAACCGGTCACACCGTCCTCACCCGAATGACCCGCCTTGGGCCAGTGGTCCAAATCGGCCTTCCGGAAGAGGTTACAGACAACCAGAAGCCGAAATATGCCAATTTGCGCAACGGGCAATCTATCGAAACCATCACGTTCGAGGAGGCCATGAAACTGTTCGAGTTGCCAAAGGTGATCGGGGCCTACCAGGGAGAAGAAGTTGCCGTCGGCGTAGGTCGGTTTGGCCCTTATGTGCGTTATGGGGAAAAATTCGTTTCGCTGGCCCGGGGGGAAGACCCGCTGACCGTCACCATGGAACGCGCTTTGGAATTGATCGAACACAAGGAAAAAACCGACGCCCCGGTTGGCACGTACCAGGGCCTGCCCATCACGAAAGGCAAAGGCAGGTTTGGACCCTTTTTGAAGTGGGGCGCTCTTTACGTTAACGTGCCTGCCCGGTTAGATCTGGACCACCTCACCCCCGAGCAAATGAACGAACTCATCGCCGCTAAACAAACCAAGGAAGCTAACCGTTTCATTCAGCAGTGGAGCGACCTTGATATTGCTATTGAAAACGGACGTTGGGGGCCATTCATCCGCTTCAAAAAGAAAAACATTAACCTTCCCAAAGTGGATAACCAGCGGATGACGGCTGAACAAGCCGCACTACTCAGCCTGGAAGAGGTAAAAACGATCATCGAAGCGGAAATACCGGACGCTTTCAAGAAAAAAGCCCCGGCAAAAAAAACGGCCGCAGCCAAACCGCCGACAAAAAAGACCTCCGCAACAAAAAAAGGGGCCAACACATCAAAATCTAAAAAATAACAAAATATGGAAGATAAGAAAACGCCTCCTCCAAACCAGATCAACATAGAACTGACCGAGGATATCGCTGAAGGGACGTACTCCAACCTTGCTATAATTACCCATTCGCATTCCGAATTTATCCTGGACTTCATCCGTCTGGTACCCAATGTGCCCAAAGCAAAGGTAAAAGCCCGGATTATCGTCACTCCGGAACACGCCAAACGCCTTGTGCAAGCCCTGGCCGACAATGTCCGCCGGTACGAAGCCCAATTCGGAGCTATCAACTCTCCCGAACAACCGCCGATTCCACCTATGAGCTTCAATACGCCTATTGCGCAGGCTTAAAAGGGAGCAGGGAGTTGAGGGAGCAGGGAGCAGAAAAGTATACTCCCTGCTCCCTTATCCCTGCTCTCTGCTCCCTGCTCCCTCAAACCCTGTCATCTTGGACAATAAAACCATTGCCAAAGCCTTCCAGTTTCTCGGTGAGATCATGGAGCTGCACGAGGAAAACCCATTCAAGGTGCGTTCTTACCAGAATGCGT